>JGI24022J15233_10000358_pt1 | contig 27116 bp, 18 predicted proteins | sample Ectturendosymbi2_FD_15233 | JGI IMG/M metagenome (IMG submission 15233)
GTCAAATTTTACTGATTCACTACACGGTTGATTGATCGAGTGTTGGGTCGTTGTTGACGTTTGATCGTAGTCCTTATATGACGTTATAGAACTTAGTAGGAGTATGGTGTATGACTGTGGACAAACGTGTGACTGTGGTGAGCTGTAAGCTTTTGTAAGTGCTCTTAAGTTTTGTACTTGCGAGTAAAATCACATTGTTGAGTCTAAAAAACATTTCGGTATAAATCTAATAAATGTGTAGTTGGATTTGTGGTCGTCAAAATGGATTTCCTTGTGTGTGGATAAATATAATCTGGCTCAGTATTCTCCAACAGGGGTTCCGTGGAACCCTAGTGTTCCGCTAAATGAGAAAGCACAACCAGATTCATACATTAGGCGCACCGCATTATAAGGCGCACTTTCGATTTTTGAGAAAATTAAAAGGATTTTAAGTGCGCCCTATGGTCCGAAAAATACGGTAGTGGGGTTACGTGAGTTTTAATGGTTGCGTGAGGGTTCCTTGTTTTTGTAGGGGAAATGATTTCTTGCTTCAGTATGTTGATGCGTCATTATGAAAATTTTTACATCACCGTGTTGCAGTCAGATGCCAAGTAGGCCAGTTAGTTGTACAGGAGGTTGAGTGCGGTTAATAGCCGGAAAATAAATATTGATGGTTGTTGCGTCGCTTGTTGTTAATTGTTGTGCAATTAAAGAACGTCATTGTTGCATCACAATTATACGATGTGGCCGAAGTACAGGTTACAGTATAGCAAGAAGGCCCCTTTGAACTTTTGCAGTTTATTCAAAAGTATAACCTTGGGAACTCTGTTCCAAATATATCAATAATGCTGCGGATTTTCCTCACAATTGCCGTTAGTGTTGCTACCTGTGAGGACTTTTTCGAAACCACAACTGGTCAAGAATTACTTAAGATCTAGTATGAGCACCTTGCGGTTGAGAAATCTTGCCACACTGTCTATAGAGCAACAATTGACAGATAAAACAAATTTTGACATTGCAATTTAAGAATTTGTCAACAAAAAGGCAATAAAAGTTAGTGTGTAGAAAATTGTAGTTTTCCTTTCAGAAAGAAAGATGGTCCTAATTTTGACACTTTTATACTATTTTTCCCTATATGTCATTTTTGCTTTTGTTCAAGTGTTACTAACAGTGTTTGAGTTTTTTGGTGTGTATTTAAAGCATGCCATATTCGACATGTGAGAGCATTGTAATATTATAATGGTGCATAACTAGTTAATATATATACAAAGCTTTAAGAGCCTGCAATAGGTATTTTTATGGGCTTGGGGCCGCCAAATTCAAGGACCGCACCGGGCACCCCACACTCTTGCTACGCCACTGGGGAGGAATGACCCCTTCGCCCCCCCTGGCTACGCCTATGTTACAGGAGAGAAGCAGGTTAACTTCCAGTTTCCAGTAAGAAATATTGCACTTTCGCAATTTTAATTTGCATACCTTAAATTTGCAGCTTTTTTGATAAGTAGCCTACGTTTCATGCATTTACATTTAAAAAAAAATGAAAACATGGCGTGAATGTGTTGGAAAGTTGAAAAAAGTTTTGTGGAACAGCAAATGACGTGTAACAACGCAACCAACCATGTCGTGAACGTTGCATGGATTTCAGGTGTTTCCTGCGTCCGAACGATTCTTGGAGAAAGTAGTACCATCCTTGAATTACCTGCGAAGTGCACAGAACAGATTAATGTAGACCAGGGTTTGTTGTGTGCTTTATGTACTTACTACTCTCCAACAGAAGAATGTATGAAAATACGTATGTTTTTTTATCAGCAGCCGCAACTATTTTATCAACGTAGTATTACTTTCTAAGTTACCTGTGCTTTACAAAGCACTTGGAATTAATATAAACCTTTTAAAGAACTCCTGAACTTTATTGCACGCGGTACTTTGAGATTGTTTTTCGATATCGGCAGCGCTTATTAATATCAAGCAAAGTACAGGTGCAAACCTATCCTGAGGCGCTGAGCAATTGCTGTGTAGTTTTGACCTCTGATTTCTGATTGAAAATTTCCTTATTTGTTCGTGGAAAGTTTGCGCCTTCACACCATTGGTACAAACAGTGATGCACAATTTCTTTTACTTCAAACAGAAATAGATTTAGTTAATTTCATGATAAAAACAAAAAATAAATAAATGTGACCTTTAGCCTCGACATGTTTTATTGAGTTCATCGTGAAACTTGACGCCGTGCAACTTACGTTGTGATGAAAACCAGCGTTTTGAAAAATGAGATCCATAACGAATCTACTCACTTCTTCACTGGATATTATGCTTTTTACACCAAAACTCATACATCCAATAAAACTGTGTTGATCGAACTCGTCGTAGCCAGTGCTCCATGCTGATATCAACAGTCGTCTGTGGACGTCTCTTCTTGAAATGTTGCTGAGCAAAAATAATTTTAATGATTTGCTGAGCTTCAAATCTCAAAATATCTTCGAATCCGTTAAAAAAATTGTGAAGATTTTTGAAATATCTTCACATTTCAGAAATAGTTTTTATGAAAGTAATTCAAAGTTGTTAGGAAGTTAACGTTCAGAACGTTAAGGCTGAAGCGTAATCGTTTTATCTGAGCAAATGTCCAGTTTCACACTTATTTTTGCCAATGGGCTGCAACAAAATGGATAGGTGCAATAAACGGTTGTTTAGAAATTTAAAGGAAACAATTTAAAAACCCTGCAACCGTTTCAGATGAAGATTTTTTTACTTGCGCGTGCCTTACTGATAATCTTACTGCAAGAAGCACTCAGCAACAAAAGCTTTTGAAAAAAACAGATTTGAAGGAATCTTGCAAGCTGCTGTTCTTTGAGATGTTAAATAACTTTTCAGTGAATGAAAATGTGCACAGTTTTTAAGCATTACCAGGCTACGTAACCTTTGCGTAGTTCGAGCTATGATTTCTCACCTTTTCAAGAATTTCAAAGAGGTTAATCATGTTGTTGAATAAACTGGCCTCAGGATAAGAAACTGTACGTAAAGTGGGCAACGTGTATAATTAAAATATTTAATTGTTTTCTTTCGACTTAATATTTGTACACATTTTTATGCTTATCTGAAAACAAACTCAAAAATATATACCACCACTGCAACATATAGAGTTTAGTTCCTACACTACATCTAAAATGATTCTAGCAAAAGCGCGAAAACCTTCGTTTATACTACTTTTTTTCAAGGATGTTTCACAATGGAACTTTTGCTGTTGCGCCAATGGAATCTTTTAAAGCAAAATTCTTTTTCTGGAACTTGATTTAACAACAGGACTTGACCTATCAAAGGACAGAAGAGGTATACTACATGGGAGTAATAATTCGTTTTTGTATCTCAAAGAAAACACACTTTCAAGCGATCGTATGAGCGATGTCATGCATCACTTGTTTTTTGCTTTGGTTGCAAAAATCTCAAGTTGCCAGCAAACATAGCTCAGGAAAACAAGAATGCCGGCTGACTTGAAAGAGCGCAAGGCAGGGACGAGTTTGCCAAAAATCTTTGGGGGGGAAAACCTTACTGTTTGCGTTTCGATGACGTCACCATGTTCACTCAACCGTAGTACGACCTTTTGGCAAAATGGGGGCAAATTATGGAATTGATATAATTTGGTGACCATGGTCCCCACTGGCTACGCCCACGGTGGTGGCATAGCAACTAGTAGTATATACAAGTATACGATGGTGCTATATCTAAATATCTAGCACTGTATTTAATATGAAAACACAATAATTCTAAGAGTTGGACTGAGACACAATTATGCTGAACAATTGTGGTAATTCAAATTTGGTCAGTTCCGATGAATAAAATGTACTGCTACTAACAATCATCACATAGACCAAATCAACAAACCACAAGATCTTTTGGTAATACTAACAGTGCAACCAGGCGCGTAGCCGGAATTTCATTAGGGCTGGGGAAAACAACAACCGACTTTCGACATTTCAATATTTTTAATGCTCCTTGTTTTTAAAGCATCATCCATGAAACGTGCATGTTTCTGGCGTTTTCTCCTGAACATATGTGTTCAGATTAAATCCAACAAATAAAAAGTTTGGTTTCATTGAATTGACAAGTTTTAAAAGTTTTGATAGTAAAGTTCCAAGCTTCTACTTTGGATCAATGCCATCATTTGTTGATAAACCTGTCTTGCACAAGCGCTGGTAAACCTCTCAATGCCCAGTACTGCACTTGAGCAAGAAGTCATCGCGGCCGCCATTACAATTGCGCGCTTGTAATACTGTATTTACACGCTTCTGATGTGCAACAACACAGCATGTTCAACCGAAGCCGAGCAGCGACTTTGCTCTGAGGTACTGACTTCCGAAGTAGGCCTCCTACAAAACAATCGCGCATATAAGTGGATCCCGTTGTCTATGGAAAAGAAATCCTTTCCCAGAAAAGAATCAGACATTAAGATCTTACAGAGTATGTATTTCGCCTACGAAGTAAGCATCATCAGCTCTTATTCCAATAGAATCCATATATAGAATGGATCCCGTTGTCATCTAATTTTACAACGATTAATTCACGTATGTAGTTGATAACTGTAACCGCTAGAGTCTTTCAACGCGTTTGAAAATGTGTAGATTTTTGAGAATCCGTAACATTTTTTGGATATGTTCAACCTATTCCGTAAAACCTTTGTAGTTACTTTGTTTAATGAGACTTTGCTAAATTCAACTGATTTCATTGAAATATAAGATGGAATTAAACTGTAAACACAATCGTAACCCCAGTATTACAAAACGTATTGACTGCGCTCAGCTGCATGTGAAGATAGCTTAGTACTGCACATAATTAAATTTGTGTAAATCACGGGCTTCTTCAAAATACACTAACTTATTTGGCGAATTTTAAGCCCTAATGGGAAAAAATTCAAATTTACTTTCATTTTAGTCATATGCGCTTTGCCAACAAGACAGATTGCAAGCTCAGGGATTGATATTAGGGAAGGATGAGGAGGCGGTCGCCTCGGGCCCCTCTTTTTCAGAGATACCGTTCCCCCCATTGAGAGATTTGCATTGTTTAGTTAAAAAAGTTATGTACCACCTTATGTACCACTCTAGAGCCACATTCGAAGAAGCTCTGAAGCAAGTCATGTTTTTCAAAAAAGCAAAACTTATGGGAGAATATGTCATAGGAGGCAGCTTTCAATTGTGTAGCTGCCAAACTGTACAAATTTTTCTTCCTTTCGTATGTATCTTACGCTCTTGAATTTAGTTCATGAATTGAAATGTGAGATAAATTTAACCCTTTTACCCAGCACGTAATCCCACATCTACCTTTCGCAGTGGCGATGCTTTGAGGCCCCTTTATGAGAGCTTGCCCCTAAATTTTAATATCCACTCTGTGCAAGATATCTCAGTATCTGTAAGTAATGGCAGTGTCAATTCCCTCAGCACTTGCAAAATAAATGCATCTTGCTACTTAACGTTAGTGATGCTGGCTCTTCTCGTTGCAGTTAAATTATTTCAAATAATTTACTGTAGCATAGGGTGGCAATTAACATCAGATGAATGTTGAAACACTGAGCTTATGAACAGCAGGTCGGGGTCTAATATCTTGAAAAGACTGATTTTTTACTTGCCGGCAAGGCAAAGGCAAATGATTGATGAAAACGTTAAGGCTCCACATGATTGTGATTGAACCGTTACAATACATGTTATCACAAATAAATATACAATACATGTTATCACAAATAAATATACAATACATGTCATCACAAATAAATATACAATACATGTCATCACAAATAAATATCTAGAAGGAATGCTATCATGGCGCAATGAAGAAGTCTTCGAAACTGAATCGCTTCTTAGCCAAAGTTTGAGCTTCTTCAAGACATAAAGTTTGTCTTAACGCCATATTCACGCATGTACTTTTAAAACTGCAAAAACAAAAATCTACGCTATTGATTTAAGGCTACGCTGGCACTGGAAAGAAGGATAGGTTGTATTTGTAACACCCACGGTTATCAGAGAGGAATTTGCGATGGTCTTGAAATGAAGCTTACTGTATATAACCATCAGGTGGGTTACAGCAAGCTGGTGCGCCAAAAACAGCTGCGAAAAGCGTTACTCCAACTGTTTTTACCTGCGGTCACTGATCATTACAAAAGGTCAGATGCAAGGTTCTATTCGACTAAAAGCTGAAGTAGGGATGGGTTCCTTGAGAGAGTTTCGTTGACTTGCATTGAACTATTTGTTTGGCTTATACTTGAAATATTTTATTAACCTGCAAACTTTGGAATTGGGGTGGCATTGTCCGGTTGCCCTCGCTGGCTACGCGCCTTGTGTCAACCGTATTCTGATTGCGGGCTACAGACCAGCGCAGGAGTTCGTGATTGAGCGAAGTTCATGTGCACATCAATTCGGTTATTAAAATTAACCAACACAAGTTTAAACAATCATGACAATTCAATTTACCTAGGAAATCTGTGCACTGTGTCTACAGATAATCCAGTGATAATGTTCATTTTTCTCATTTATTCCCTGTTTTTTTGCTAGGGAAACGTTTCCAACAGCAAAATAAGATGGAATTTGCACAACTACATTACTTTTTATCACAAAATGTTTGGGGGGACAAAAGATAGTATGTCCCCCCCTGTCCAAAAGTTGGGGGGACATGTCCCCCGTCCCCCCTATAAACTCGGTCCCTGCCGCAAGGTATTGTAAAAATATTTTACGCGATCATGAATGGGCACTTCGATTTGCAACAGACTGGCGAACACTGTTTGCTTAACCAAACGTTTTCCCTGTACATACAGACCGAGAAATGAAAAAAAAAATTCGATTTCAGACTACCAGATAAACGTAAAGCTTTATGGGTTCATAGCAGCACACAGCCACTGATCAAAGGTTGTTGATCCGTGACGCGATCCAAGCAGTACGTCATGTGTTTCATTTTACGTAGGTTATTGCCATACACTCACAAGGTAAAGGTGTCGTGAAAAGACAACTCCTCGTCACACGTGACGTCTTCAGCGTTTGTTTTGTATCGGACACGGCTGGTACTGGACGGAGACAAAGACACCTGCCAATACATTACATGAATCAAAATTGCTGACTTTACTGATGGTTATGAAAATCGAAGCAGAAAGAAACTCCAAGAAATGTTTCCATGACATCGAAACAAGTGTCTTTTAAGTTTGCCAGTTTTCTTTTTACGATTAGATGATCAGCCCAAGTGGGAAATTGCTAAAAAAGACTTATGTGCATTACTTACCTTAATATATATTTTGTTTGATGTTCCATCCGGGAAAAAGGTTTTCGGAACAGATTTGACAGCAAGAACTGTAACGGTAATCCTTTTTGATGACCCACACACGACCAGCTTCAGCTGACCTGCAAATTAAAGATAAGACTTTGACCGACTGAACAGAAGGAAGCTGCGCTGTTCCTTATGCAGTTTCGGTAAATATCTGCATCAACCGCTGGCATCTTGGCACGAACTTAGTGAAAGCGCACCTCGAAATCGCAACGTACATTTCCTTGTCCGAGTGGAACGCATGGCACCGTTGGCTGAGCGTCGATTTTAGCAACACCTTGTCGTATAGCAGCAGAAGTAAGGTAACAAACACGAGCCTACAATGAAAAACATTGAAAGCAGAAAGGGAAAACACTCTGGAAGGCATATTACAATGTGTCAGTTGTTAATCTTTCTCTCAAAGACCTGAAGCCACTTACACTATGCATCCTAATGAATATTTCTGCAGAAAAACTTGTCCAACTTTCCGCAAGAAATAATGCAGCTAAGAAATTAAACCCATATCTCGTGGTACAACATTCTGTTTTGATATTTGCCTGAATTCTTTACCTCATTCGTTCACTTTCTGCATCACACTTTAACGAACCCTGCTAAACGAATCTCCTCTGGGAACCCAAGAAAATCCCATCTGCACAGAACAACCCCATACACTCCTGCTTTGCTAAGACAGAGATGAACCTTCACATACATCAGCAACGAAGTGGCGTGCCAGACATTGCAAACGCCGTTCGCAATTTCGAGCAGGCTTACAAGAGTCGGCCAAGCAATTTCTTTTGTTTAGTTGAGCTGTTTGCAAAATTTCCCATCGCGACGAAGGTTTAAACAAACAAACGTTGCTTTGAAAACAATTGGGAATCAGTAGTTCCTGCTGAGCGAAGCAATGTTCAGAGCTGAATGTTTAAATCCTCGAACGTTGATAATGTCACGCTGACCAGTGCGCTTTTCTTCCAACACGGCGGTTGGCTGGGAATAAAGATATTCAATTTTGAACCAAAATAAACTACATTGAAAAGCGTCGACTATCTTGCAGTGCGCGTTGCAACTGTCGCACTACCGAAATTTATGCTGCCGTGGTGAAAGAATTTAAACAACTCGCAGTACATGTTTATGTTGCCTAAAACAAAATGTAGCACTGCCGTGTCAAACATTTTGCCCATCTAAAGCGTTATAACCAAATGACAGTTAAGGCAAGACCTCAAATAAATAAGGGCCCCCTTATTTAGGAGGTCTTGGTTAAGGGCTCTTTGGTTTGATATCAACACTTTTATTTTACTGTCAAAGAGATATTTTTTCGTAAAATAACTCCAAGCGCAGAAAGTACGAAATATATCCTCACCTTCCATTTTCTTGATGAAAGAGAGGGATGTGTCTGCACTACGCATACCCGGTTTCAATCGCGCTGGCATCGCTAATAGCAAGGGTATTGGTGCATGCCACACATGACTGCTGCTCTTCAACTACTAGACCAGGGGTTCTTAACGGGTTTCCCAGTTAAATATCTGGAGGTCCCCAGAAAGAATGACAGAGTGTTTTCTTTTGACCCTCAGATGCACAAACAACAATGACCAGCAATTTCACTGATGATATAACCGCAGACGGGGGTCCCCGGACCAATATCTTTAAGAATAGGAGTCATGGGGGGTGGGAAAAGTTACGAACCACTGCACTAAACATTGACGGCACATGATTGAGTGATGCTATCATTCTGAATCCCCTATGACGTTACAATATTTAACCTGTCTCCACCATCTTCCCAGTGCAGTTTATGTGGTAAGTTAAGTAGTGCGCAGCGTGAGCTGGAGAACATATGTTTTTATATTGCACTTAATACGGTTGCATTAATGCATGTTGTGCACCCTACAGGCAGTGGCGTTGCCAGCCCAAAATTCTGTGGGGGCAAAATATTTTGAAGTGAAGCAAGCAGCAGTATTTGGTTTTGGACGCCGCGTCTCGAAGCACCAAACGACAAGATATGCTAGAAATTTTGCTCCTTTTCTCCCCTGGCTACTTCTATGCCTACAGGTTGTGTGGCAGTTTCGCTGCCTAAGCTGCAGAAACAACAACCACTTGCGTTGTACCTGTTCTAATGACTTCTAATTTATAATTTTATATACAGCGTACTTGCATTTGTAACTAAGACCATTTCGTATAGTACTTCTGTCAGACGGATGGATGTGAAAGCGCTGCTGAAACTGCCGATATTTGGTCGCAAGTTCAGAATAAACTTTAATTTCCTGCATATTACGGAAAAGGAAAGGAAACACTCGTAATATAAAACTTACGCGTTTTCATTTTCAGCCTTACACCAACTGCAAGTTTAAACGCACTTTAAATTAAACGCAGTTATACTGTCGAACGTGAACGAATGTTAACCTGATACAGTCTTCACATTTCTAATGGGTCTGCCTACGCTTGGCACTTGAACATCGCCAGATTAAGTGAACAGGGGGTCTGAGAATGCGCTGTGTCCCCGAGCCCGGAACTTCTCTCAACGGCTCAGGTCAGCAATGGCACATTCGCAAGGTATTTGCTTTTCACTGTTAACTGGTACTGGTAAATCTAGTAAAAGTTTAATTCGTATTTGTAGGCAGGTAGAAGGCGGAAGAATTTGTTCTATTTTCGATTCAGGACAATATCCTGTCAGTTTGTAACCCATGAAAGAAAGTGGACTTTATGGAAAACACAGGTCTGAAGTCAAAGAACGTACAAAGAAAAGACAAAAAAGTGACAATCTCGGTAATACCTGTTTTTATACAAACAAAATAAGTTTGTTGAAAGGTTGTTGACAGCAATATTATCCAGCCCAAAACGTTGTGTCGTTTAAAAATGTCTAATTAAATTTGAAAGTTAACAACAATCCTCACAATAGCTGCAAAGCATGTTCCGGGGATTGTTGATCCTCTAATTGTTGCGATACTCCGAGAATTCACCCGAACACGTTCATACGATTTTTGTGTAAAGCATTTAGATTCGGTCTCACTGGGCGAATTTGTTGAGATGATGAATACTTTTTCATTATGTGGTATGAATTAAATTCATTGGCATTCTCAATGAAAAATTAAAAATTGTCTTTAGTTTTACGCCACTTAAGTACAAAATGTGCAAGCGACCTCGTCGTGGTTGACATGCCAGCGTGTGTCGCAGCCTTAATTTCCTTATGAATAAGTGTAAAAATTCCATTTCTGCTCCATTTCTTTATGGTTGTTACTTATTATTCTTATTTGCTGCATGAGCCTCACCCTGGGCATTGAGCTAAATTAAATCTAGTTGAAGATTGACGAACACTGTCTGGCTTATGCAAGTTGCACAACAAGTACTGAACATGTGAAACAACCAGATGCAAACTTGTTGACATTTTTGGCCTGATAGAAGGCACGAGTTGCTATAAATAGAACAAACTACTTGAAAGTAGCTTAGCCCTCTGGTGTCATGCGACCAGCGTGGAACTGCTAAAACACGTGTTGGTGCGTCTCTACTTAGCGTGTTGCAACTGTGCGAGTTCTGCTAGGGCTTCGCTTCGGCAACAACGTCACTTGTTTTCAGGGTTTTGTGGCGTTTCGCAGATGTGTGTGCGCTGTCGCAGTAGGCAACACGCAGAATATATCTCAGATCAGATTGTGCCGCTGTTCCGCGACTTCTATTCCAAAGGTCTATGAAATTCTCGTAAATTCAATCTACAAGCATGGATGAAAACGAACCTTGTATAATAACTTAGAACGACTGCAGCCAATCAATGGAGGGATATCGCCGCAACATAAGTCAAGCATTTGTCTTCTGGGAACAAAGTAGGTCTACGACGCGTCAGTTGCTGCTCTGTGTCGCAGAACTATTTTTACTTTTACGCCACTTAAGAATTCAATTTGATTCGTCGCCCGGAATGCCAATAAATGGAAGTCATAAAAGGCAATGAAATGGTTGTAATTACCAGCTTTGCAAGTAGTTTGTTTTGCTTCAAACACGCTTTGGCAGTGGTTGAACGCGAAAAGCACACAACTTTTTGAACGATCATTGAGTAGGCGTTAAAGCACAATACTGTCGGTAAAGTAGCCTTTGTACACAATGCATGAAACCAACCAANGTTCTAAGCCTCATTGCTTCCTATTAATCATTNAACATAAAAATGCTCTGATTAAAAAAAACATACTCTATCCATAAAGCAAAGTTTGAACTTGTGTATAAATTTGGTAAATAATGTTTATGTCATATCAAAATTATTTACATTGTTTGACACAACTTGAAAGTTTGTGAGGATGTTCACTTTGGAAAGCAACTGTCATAAAACATGTTTCGTTTTTGTACTAGCTAGAGAAACATTCACCAAGACCTTATTGTTGGGGAAGTGTCATGAAAAATTGCATTTTGTGATACTACCCTTCTACTTCGTAAGTGCCTGATAATCTTAAAATTGGAAACTTTTCATTGCAAGCATTGAGCTTTCCAAGGAATGTGAAATTGGAACTTTTCGCAAGATACTTGCAACCAACTCGAGTCTTAAACAAAATAAACCTATGCAGATATAAACGGGTGTGCGGCAGGTTCGTAACGAAGGGTGGGCAAGGGGGGCACAATTTCCCGGACGCCAAATCAGCATTGGGGGGCCGAATCACTGCGGAGGCGCCGAAAAGTCCCATCAATGTCATAAACACTTTCTTCAAAACGGTAAATTTGCTTCCGAAAGAGCTCAGGTTGAAATATGGGGGCGCCAAGCTTGCTTCTTGCGCCAGACTCCATCTAACCTAGTTACGCCCCTGGTATGCTGCAATTATTCTATGTCTACGTCGAAAAAAACAGGCATCTTCCTCGATGGCACGTCGCATAATTATTTCGAATTTCAAATATATTTTCAACCCAACGAAAAGTTATTTAACAACTTCCTGGGAGTCGATAAAACTTTGGATAAAAAGGATCAATTTAAGTGAACTGCGGCAAAGAAATCTGTGAAGGTTTGATGCCACAAATCTTTTCGCAAATTGTTATCAACGGGTGCACATCAGAGCGTAGAAAAAGTGCATCAGAGCGTGAAAATACTTATTAGAAACTTTAGAAAATTATATTATTCCGGTTTAAGTTTCAAAAACGAAAATGAAACAATAATTGAAAAAAAACGAAAATGGAAGACAACACCACCCAAGAGTAATAAAGAACATTACTTATTCTGCAACAGAACAGGAATTCCAACAAACACAGACTTCATGCAAAGTGCCTTCAAATGAGGTTCATCTGCTGCTCGCAAATGAGAGAAAAAATGCAACTTGTTTCTATTTGCTGTACGTGCTTGTTCTTTGAAATGAAAAACAAAAGTTGTATACATATGTAAAACGCAGGTTTTCTTTTAAGGGGTTTTAGGGACCCGATCCGGGTCCCTACAATTTCAAATCGGGTCCCTAGAATCAGAGAAAATTATCATTGGATCCCTAGAATCAGAGAAAATCGGCTCCTTACAGGTCCATACCGGATACCTAACATTTTCCTTAAAAAAAACTGGTAAAATGCGAAATACAGTAGATGGCTACTTAGCTGGTGACGGTAGGTCAGGGTTTTCCTAACTATGGCCCATGAGCACATTTTAACACATGGCCCAGGGCTTTACCTTCAGAATGATTTGCACGCGACCCGCCAAAGCCTAGATTATGCTTCTTTGTCGGAGCGACGACGGTTTCTCGCTGCCTTACACGATTCCCGTTGTGCTTTGATGTGCAGAGAACGAATATAAGCACGAAAGCCGTTGCAAACAAACGTTTCTGCCTCAAACCCTAAACGAAGTTCCTGGATGGAACGTATGCCTGCCAGCACCAGCGAGCCCTTGCATTCACCTGACGTTAGAAACTTGAAACGACTGTTGCCTCACGGGCGCCTTCACATGGCCAAATTTAGCTAACTTTCAGAAAAGTTTTGACACCCGGCAGTAAGCGAACTGCAGTGAACACTCTGTTAATTTCAAAGTGACAGAGTCTTTGTCGAGCAAGGGCTTCTTTCGATAGATAGCGTTAATATGGCAAACACAGAGTTAGTTTGCTGCGATCAACCGAACAGTATTGTGTGACAAACTGCTGCAAAATATTAACTGCTTGAGCGACATCTTTTAGATTTTGAAGTACTTTGTAAAAAGTAGGTCAGATTTCCAATAATTTGCACCTTTCGTTAAGTGTACAAGTTTTCGTCACTGTTTCGAACGCAATAGCATTGGAAAGATGATGAAAGCCGACGACGTTGTTATTTTTCCAACGTTATACACGCACGTAAATCAATCGTGCTGTGGGATGACCGACGCCGGTGAACATACGTTCCACGCATTTCAGGTAAATGTACGTGAAAACATCTTTATGCGAGAAGCAAAGTGATCAACCGCAAACAAAAAGCTTTGTGAAACAGTTACATGATACAAAGCAGCCCATATGGAAGCCGTTCCTCTGAAAACCATCGCAACTGCTTTCATGTGTCCCCGTCAAACTATGCCTAATGCCCATGCAGTTTCCTACAAGAGGTTTGTTGTTATTACGACGACTTTACTCTGTAGAAAAAGAGTTTGTGTTACAGACGTTGACCTGGTATTTGAAATTTAGTCAATTGTAAGCACAAAAACCTTGTGATAGTAACAAACTATTGGAATGTAAAATTATTTGTTGAAAAATGTTTTCCCAAACGAAGGAATATATTGGCATGACAACGCTGCACTGCATGAAAATGGCACAACCATTTTTTAGATAATGCGCATTTAACTCCTATTTCACTTTGAAAATCAAATGCAATTCCGACATTTCACGTAAGAATGACTATCCGTTCAAATTATTTTTGACAAAACGCACACAGGTTTCTAAATCTCTCTGGTTAAATTCAGATGCAAGTTGGCTAGACCAACGGCATTTCAAAGGAAAATTTCGATTGAGAGTAAAGTGCAGGTTCTGCCGCTGCTAAAATGAAAATATGCTACAATTCGGAATTAAAACCACAAGTAAACTTGTTCGAAAATATAATATGGATGGATGAACCGTCAGTTATAGGGTCACCGCTACTATGTACTCACACCCTGTACCTTGAGTAATGTGTATATCACCTGTAAAATGAACTTGCTCGCTTTGATATTAACCGTTGAGACTCGAGCATATTTTTGCTACGTGATTCACATTTCAGACCTAGCTCTCTATGCCTGTTTTACTAACAGTAGCGGCTTTGCTCACAAAGTGATGAAAATTATGTTTTACGTATTTATTTTATAAAAGCAAAAAACGCTTTGTAATGCCAAAACGAAAACGCTAAACTTATCCTGGAGGTGTCAGCTAAATCCTACTGTCTATAAGAAACAGAAGTTGAAGTCATGGCTCTCGCTCACAAGCTATGAACAAATATTACGAAAATGTCCAGCACGAATCTAAATCCTTCAGCTGACTGCAAGCTTGCAACACTGGAGGCAACGATACCCTTGTGAAACTCTTGGCTTTCCCATGAAGTTGGAGAGAAAAATCTGGCACGACGCAATTTAATTAACCTACACTTCATCAAAAAGGGAGCACTTGACACAAACGCTCAACACTTTGACCTACTTGCAAGTTGCGACACGTCATAAAAAGTCGCATCGTTTCGCAATTGTTTCGCTTTGAAACGGTTTTTATAAATTTTTCTGCTGCAGGGCGTTGTCTAACCGCTGGGTGAGCTAATACTGAAAACAAAAATGTTGTTTGACAGTGTGAAAACTCAAGTTTCGTGAAGGTTTTTGGCCCAGCATGAACAATACTTTGTTTTGAGTTAAATGCTATTTAACTTCAACTTTTCATTTGAAGGTTTGATTGTCCTTAGAGCGTGTCTTAAGAATATTTCGAAAACATTGCTTGCGATATTTGGGACAGAATTCTTGGTAAGATTTTAATTCTAACTAATTTCGTCGACAACATCCAGCCTAGCGACGAGACAATATTTTTTAATTAAAGATATTAATTTGAAATTTATCGCTGTTTCAAACACATTCGACACAGCACAAAACGTTGCATTTGTTTAAAAAATTTAAAGCGATAAATTTCATTGCGCTGTAATTCAAAATTTTTGTGCGACAGACTCCTGGCTGTTGTGACCTTCATAAAACAAGATACGCAAGACGTTGGCATCAATATGTGAATCACTAGGTTGCACAGGCTTTTTTTATTGTATTCATTGCGACAATGCGTCGTTTAAGCTCCTTAATGATTATTTCGTTTACTTATCGCTACTGCTGTGAAAAACACATGTTTAGCCTAATTTTTCAGACCTGAAAATTCAGAGTAGACTAACCGTATGGTACACCTGATTAAAAAAGATGTGACCAAGCTTAACACACTCCTGGTTTATTTTATCTTTTTCTGAAGTGCCTAAAGGAAGATAGACCTGAGTAGCGGCCATGCCGCCAAACAAGTCTCTATGCACGACCATGGGCGTCGGAAAGATTTTTTCCAGGGGTGGGGCAGTAGTGGATTTTTCCAAAAGTTTTTGTATGGGGGGGCAAAAGTGGGGAAATTTTTTTCCCATTTGAAACTAAGAAAGCAACTTCTTTTTTTGCTATAACTTTCTGCTACCCCTACCGACGCCCATGTGTATGACCAGCTTCGAAAATGTGAGTTAAGACGGGTGAGTTAAAACTCAAGGAAGCTGTTCGCTTATCACTGAAAAAATTAAAATACGCAATAAGAAAATTGTGTCCGAAAACATCCAAACAATAAACGAGTTTATCAAGCGATTATGTTGGCAAAATCAAGTTTATTATGAAACTGACATAAACATTTAAGACTTATTATCAGATTTAATACAACTGTGGCTGGTACAACCAAAGCCATTGTCTAAATTTTTGAGTGACCACATGCGTCGTTGCACATGAAATGTATTTATCAATGAAATAAAAAAGAAAAAACACTTACTGCCATAACGAGCCACTCCAGCTCGCTCAAGGTGACCTTTAACTTCATCTCGCGGCAATGTTCTTACTGTCAACTGAGACGGCCAAGTCGAAATGTTGGATGTTTGGCCACCGCAAAATGGAGGTTCCACTTCCGTTCGACAGTTGCCACGTGCTTTCAACTGTTTTGAGCGATTTACTGGAAACCTTTTATTTCGACGTAAACCTTGACCTTCACTGTGAGTCATGCTGTTGTCGCTTTCACTGTTCGATGAACCGTCAGTCTCTATGAACCTATTAAAGTAATCGAGGCTAAGTGACGTAATACTTTTCGGAATGAAACAGCACAGTCCTCAATTTAAGTACTGAAAATATAAAAGAATGCTTTCTCTCGTAATCACAACATGATCTATTTTTAATTAGCCCAGAATTGTTTGGATTCCCTTTACGGTTAATCTTTACAACATTTGCCAATATATGCGTTTTCATACATTAATAAATCAAGATTTGCGTCTTAAAAATTCTTTTTCGAAATTACAAGTCGGAGCCTTCGTCCATTTTTACTTCACTACCTATTCTGGTACTTTTCCTTTTTCATGAAAGGCGTATATGAGCTACTGTTCGGCTGTCTATGGTAAGCATTTCCTCATACAATTTCCCTAAGTCTGTTTAGTTTCCTGCGAAAACTCTTGGCAAAAATCACGAAGATAAAAACTGATAATTGCATTGAAATAACGGACAGACCAACACCGATCATTTTGTTTTTTTCGTTTTTGTTTCTAGTACGACTTCAATGCTTCCAAATTGTACTTTCCTCCTAACTTTTGCTCTGTTTATCTACTTTATAAGATAGCATTAACAGACATCAGATAAAGTTTGTTTTGATTTCTTGAATTGTTCAATTGACGGAGCATTGCTTGATAGTTACCGTTTGCGGTAAGAAAAAGTATAAAATTATATTTAAAAAACCAAGTCTGATTTCCTCAATTAACCAATATATGTAAGATGTGTTCTTTAAACATGTCGAATAAACTTGGAAAGTTATAAACTAGGGGTCCCAAACTCTTTTACTCCTGCACCCCAAACACAATTTTGTTTTTATCTCGCACCCCCAATTTGTAATGAAGAGCTAGCTTTGAAACGTTTAGAAAAAAAGTAATTTCTTATGTGCAAACAAAATAAAACATAAGCACAAGAAAAGATGACAAATATTAACAATTCAATAGGTTAAATTAAAAATAAATCACTTACTTTATATAAAAATAAATTACTTTAAATAACTTACTGCCTTGCGAATTAAAAAGTTACTTGAAATATCGGCTGACTTCTAAACGTTTGCTAATGTTTTTCATTTCAATGACACTTTTTTCGTGCTTCTTGCTTATGAGTCCTTCAAACCGTGGAACTATGTTGCTGATAGCAAAACGCATGCCTGCCTGTGTATGCAATCGACTCCTTTCCTCTACTTTACGACAAAATTATTTACTAAGAATGATGAAATTAATTTTGGCATCCACTGGTGTATATACAACGCTCGGATTATCCTATAATTCTTAAGAAAAGTAATTATCATGTCACAAAAATACAGCGCCAATATCTAGTTCATTCGAGGAAAACCTGCTACAAGCTCGTAAAAAGAAGAATAGATCGCAGTTGGTGTTTACGTGAATAATTTAATGTTATGACACAACTCTGAACGGTCCTCGCGTTTATGTCTTTAATACATTGCAAAAGAAAAGAATAAAGCCCCAGGAGAGTAACAAATACATAAATTTCCTGTAAATAAGACGGAAGCTTCTCGCACCCCTTGGTTGGGAACCACTGCTTTAAACAAAAGCTTGCATGTATGACCTGTGGATTAATTTCCTTCTTTGAGCGGCAAATGGTGCACATTGATTTATTCCGTTTATTGCAACATTGTCGTTCCAATAAATTTACGTAACAATTACACACATGCAGAGAACTTATTGCCTCGCGAATTCAATAAGTCAAAAGCACACATTGACTCACTAATTTGTGATGCAATAAGTTTTCTACATGTGTCAGACCCTCCATTTGGAGTAGATGCCCCCCTGCTCAAAGGGGTAATAACCTTCTAGTATATCGTTGATAGTGGCCAACTGTTTTTGTTGGCCTCCAAAATCCTAAATCTTACCACGACCCTGACTGTGATTTTTTACAAATGCGTGGAGATGAACAATGCTTTGTAGATAAACACTTTTTTATGAAAGTGCTATTTAACTGGCAAACTCAATGGAGACAAAACTTAGAAAGCACACGCAATAAATGCGATCCATTACTGCTTCTTCGACTAAAACGTTTCTTTAAAACAGTTAAATCGATTGTAAGAATAGAAAGTGTTTAAACACATAACCTGGAACACAAATTAACAAAATATACATACGCACTGAAACACAGATGTTTCAAAAATAAAATACATTTTCTTCTGACCAGAGTCTACGAACTGCGCTGACTAACCCCACGATTTGTTGTTTACCTCGATAGATCTGATTGTTAAACGGTTAATAAATATTGTTGCGTAACAAGCAAGTTCGTGTCATCTGAAAAGTTTATTGAACATTTAGCAATTTATGCAAAAAGTGGCAGTGGGGCGATGTGCACGGGTTGAGCTTCAAGAGCTTCGACGCGCCCTTTCATCTGAGGCCACTGTGCCGCAACAATCCTCTTACAAATCTCCCTCTTGCAACACAACCCTCTTAGAAGTTTGTTTAATTTAAGCGCTCACATGAAACTCGAGGGATAAACTTCTGCGGGCGTTTAATCCAAGTACTGTTTTCACGATTGCATTTTACGTTGTTAGTCCAACCAACGGTGTATGTTTCAATGAAGAAATAGCTGCTTTACCAAACTTCCTACCATGAGTTCAGTTAAAGCTTTGGTTCGCATCGTTACTGTTTCTTACTAAACGACTTTGCAAGACTTCCAACTTTTACTTTGTTCCAAAATACACCAGTAGTTCAAACAAGTCTAGCAATTCCATGCTTTTGAGGGATGGCCTGTTTTGAGAAACGAAATGCTTCTCGTAATCAAGCGCAACCAAAGTGCTTAGGGCGAACTAGCTCATACCTGCACCTGATAGCGTTTCACGCAAACACATGACATTTCAGCAAAGTCAGTTATCTCTGAACTGGCAAAGATGCACCTTCTCTGCTTCAATACTGGTTGGTGATACCATTTCTATTCCTGCTATTTTTTTACTACAAACAGGTGCCATTCGCTTGGATTTTTTAGCCGTGTGCGGCGAAATATCTCACAATGTCTCAGAAAGAATTTATACATTTTCCGAATTTCCGGTCATTTATAGTTAATAAAGAATTCAACTTTCATGGTTTACAAATTGCTTCTGTTAAAACCAAAGAACAGCTTAATTTTAAGTAAAGATTAAAGCCTATACCCGGTGAGGGATTTACGCATAGGCCAAATAGGCCATGGCCTACGGCTCCGCGCAACTCTTTCCTATAACGACTCATTATTAACTAAAAATTTGCGAAACTGCGGAGGTATAACTAGTTTGGAGACCCTGTTCTAAGGCAATTGTAGAACCAAAGTCGGCGCAACAAAAGATAGATTTTTGAGGAGGCACTACACATGCGAGGGGCACACTTTCACGCTTTTCAGACAAACGGTCAAATAGGTCACACCTGCGCGGGACCCCAAACACTGAGATGGCCTAGGGCCCCGCACTCCCTAAATCCGTCCCTTCTATACCACAGCAAGCATGTTCGTGTTACCTTTGGTTTGTGTCAGATATTCTTCGTTGCTCGATCACGTAATCATCGTCTGACGTAGAACACGTTGTAAAACTTGAGCTGAGCATCATCGCCCTTTCCCATTCGAGGCGCTGAGCCACGTCGCTCAAAACCCCAGCAGGGTCTTTTCTTGCGTTTTGGGCGGAAGTGTTGGCTTTGGTTCGTTTTTTAAAAAATAGGTTTCGCAGAGATCTCAGACTTGAACTTCGACGGTGCATTCTGACGTCAGATGTGGCGTTCGATGAAGCGTGCTGCTCCTTGTCGATAGCTCTTTTGGTCATGTTCAGATTAGTGACGTCTCTTAGAGGCATCTTCCAGCGAAGAAGCGGATATTGTGTATGAGTTTCTATATACACTGTATTCTTTACAAAGCCTGTTGAAACCACCAGCAACGTAACAGCCAAAAGCGTGGGTCAAAGAATTATGTAACATAACTAAGTCAGTTTGACGAATATTGCGAAATGAGTTTAGTTGAAAACATTTCTTATGCTCCAATATCACATGTTCTATAGTGAAATGGAATAGTTATTGACTGATAAAAAATTAAAACATTTGCAACGTTTTATTTAAAGCGTGGGACCACTTGCTTGATTCTTGTTAAGAGAAAGTAAATATCAGTGACGTTCGGACGTCACTGTAAACACAGCTAAATATCTGTTTATCGTTAGATGCGAAAAATGCTTTGCAAAACTGCTCCTGACGCTTTGCAGTTGTGGAATGAACAAACGGAAAAGGATTTGTCCATAAAACTACTAATCATCATCTCACGATGCAATAAATTGTCCGAATAAAAACAATACAAAGGAGAAGGTAAAAAGTCTGAGCAAAGTTTTAGCTATAAAAAAAAGTATAAAACACAAACTTTTGCTGATTTTTTTGTAGCTCGCACGAAACTTGATGTAATAAATCAATAACAAAAGTTGCATTGTTTATATTTTGTGCTGTCAGACAATGCGAGTGGTTTGCAGCGTCCATCTTCGCACCACCCCGTACACACTTCCGGTGAGAAGCGCTCTAGAACGGCCCCATAAGTGTGAATTGTGAAGAATAAGTTGGGGATTTTGTGCAGTGTCTCCGTTAATCGCTTTGGTGTGGCGCCGAAGCAGACATTCGGTCTACAAATGCGAGAAACGAGAACGTCTTTACTTCACCATTCAGTGGAATACCAACTCTATCAAGGCAATGATATGGCCAAAGTTTAGGGGCTGAAAGTCTTAGTCGGAATTTTGTTTCAACGTCTATTGCATCTTGCGCTTGTAAAATATCATACTACTATGTTCTACTTTTGTCTCCCGCGTGTCTTCTGTAACGCAAAGCTTACCCGCAAAAGGAATCGGAAAAATGCAATGCCGGTAAACTTGAAATTCGATTTTTTGTCTAACATTTCATGCCGAATAGCTACCGGTTAAGCAAGGTGTAACGAGATTTTCCAATCTCATAAAAAAGCAAAAACAAGAGAGTTGTTGGATGTTTGCAATTTTTCTTAATTGTGAAAATTTGTATTTGCCGGAAAAGCGAAAAACGTTAGACAAAAAGACGAAAAATTGCAAAAAATTAAAAGCAAACAAAATAAACCAATCCGATTTCCATTTGACTTCTTCATTGCAATAAGGAAGAAGTTCACTTTGCACTTCAACAAAAACCAATGATTTCGCAACACGCCCATTTTTTTCCGATTTAAAACGACCGGCAGATCCTTGGACAAAGGCGAATTACATTACAATTAGGTTGCGTTGATAAAACTCCTATGACCAAAACTCACATTGCTCCGTGAGTGTTTTCCCTGTTGACGTTGTTCCATAAAAAGAAAACACGACCATTTAAGTATGGAAGCGCGATGTCATTATTTTATGAAAACAAACAACCGCATTCTGACTTTCGAAATGAAGAAACTTAAAAACCGTTTTACTAGTGACGTAAATTGAAAAGTGGCTAAGGATGTACGGCTGTAAACAGTTGTTTTAAAAAACAACAGTTACATTTTAAAAGGTAATGCTGTTTATTCGTGCTGTTCAAAGAAAGACACTGGTCTTTTTAACTCAATCACATGTGCTTTTTTCAAAGCAGATTTAATGAGCAAACCTTATTTCAGCTTTTGTGAAATGTGTAAAAGGGACAATTGACGATTCAAAGAGGGTGACCGATTTTTTCACAGTCTCACCATTCATTATTTTGAGAACAACAGCGTGAAGTGGAACGAACACGTGTTAAATTGAAGCGAAGACAAAAATCTCCAATTAAGTGAACTTTCAATTTAGCGCTAGCTATGTCAGTGGTGGTATTTAAAACGCTGTTTTCTAAATTCATTAAAAATACTTTCTGGCAAACATAGACAGTAATTAGAATTTTTGTAGAGCAGTGCACCTGCAGTTGTTCGAGACCCTACTGTTACAAACAGAACTACTCTCATTTTGAAAGCATTTTGTCCATTTTTATGGACATTCAAAGCCACAGAAAATAGAGCAGTGAGCTAACGACAAGGGATGAGTAACATCTGTCAGTCTTTGATCGCTTAATGAATTGCTTGAAGCAAATGAAACTTTTCAGAATTTTTGATGAGAACACAGGGAAGAAAATTTGCTTTTTCATTTTAACCAACGTTTGAAATTTTTGCATAAATTGCTATTTCCACCACAAAAAAGGAAGTGTTTAGGCAGTAAAATTGGCAAACTGTTTTAAATGCAGAAAACTGAGGTTGCTTGAGCTCATTACAAGATTGGGATTATCTCCGTATGCATGCCTTGAAACGAAAGCCAAGTTGCTCTACTTCGACTGTGATAATATTAAAATCAAGCTTTAGCATAGACTGTAAAAAATGAAACCCAACTGTCTAAGTGCATTGTTCGTCTGAAAGCCTCATTTGCACAAATCTAATTTTGTTGAAAAGTAAGAACTGTTAAATTTTAAAGATGCATACATAAAACGTGCCTGAGCACTCCATGATGCTTGGTCGTTCTAAATTACTCCACTATTAACTGTTCCTGGACCGCCTTGGTTCCCGAGTGGAAACTCTACGTGCGACACAATTCAGTCAGGCATGAAGACGAAACAGGTAGTAATGATATCATACATTTGTAAATATCTATATGTCAAAAATAAATCACCTGCCCCTAAAACAAAATAATTTCCAGCTTTAGAAACTTTTTGCTAAATAATAAAACATCCAGTCCTCTCCATGATGTTAAAAAACTGTTATCTCACAAAATGTACATTTTAAAATATCTTGATGTTTTACCAAGACGTTTGTTCCTATCGCCATTTGACAGGCAACTAGACATGACCAAAATACTCTGCACGACTGAGAAACTTTCGATAGTCTTCCATTTCTCGTCGTGCTCAAAAAGCACAAAACTTTTTCGTAGGCGCACAGCTTCGAACGGAAATAAAACTGGCTACAAGCTGTAGGAAAAAGTATAGGTTAAAGCAGACTTTTACACTTCACACTTTTACTTCCTTGCACCAACGCACGTACCTACTGCCTAGTTGCATTTTTCTTGCTCGGGCCCTGTCGTCAAGCAGAGCCTCCTCTACGGGAGCGCAAAAGCGCGAATATGTTTTCTGGTCTCGTGGGGTGGCAACGCTCTCGGCCCCGTGTGATCTTGCCTTACAGGATGTTGTTATTCGTCTTAAAAACAGCTAATTGTGGGCTCTATAATTGGCGTTTAGCAGCAGATTTAAATGTCGCAGCGATCAACTGGGTCAAGGAGCGCAAGCGACGGCTAGTTCAACGTAACCATAATGCTTTCTCATCAAGCTTTTTCCTATCCTGAAGAGCGCTGTAAACTGAACGTGGCTGGACACTGAAAAATGCACTATCAAGGCTCGTAGACATTTTGTTTACTACTGTTACCCGGGTAAGCTCGTGAGTAATCTCTCTGCAGAAAAAAGCATTTTTTATCTGCATTTTTAATTTTATTGAATGCAATTTCCTTCGATAACGTAAGATTTCAACCCCGTTGAAAACCATTTTGACATGCCTTCAAACAAATGGTTGCTTTTTTCATGGTCAACTTCTGTGGTGTAAATATATCTGTATTCATGGTTAAACTTTATAAATACCAAATGTAGTTTAATAGAACGACTTCAGCCAAATGCAGCTGAATTAATTGCAGCCAGAATTTGCCAAAGTGTTTTAAGCAAGAGATAAATTCAGTTGAACACAGCACATGTATCACTATCGCAAAGACCATTCGCAGAAGAACAATGTGATTGGATTAAAAACAATATTGCCACATGACTCACAGCGCAAAAGCAGACTCTGCACCATTTGTCTCCATGTCACTGAGCATGAAATTTTAAACGGAAAAAAATGTTTTTGGTACTTCTTTCAGATCGAATATTAAACCATGCACAGGAAAAGGCAAGGAATCTCGAAAGTAGTTTTACTCTTTTCAGTAATGTCGTCTCAGACGTATGTTGGATTTCGAGTAAGCTACGGGCAATTTCGTTAGTGTACAAAAATATTTGTAAACACAAAATTGTAACCATGTCTAACACGAACAAGCATAAAAATTGAAAATTCGCTAAATGCAAAACTATTTGTACAAAAACGTTGCAGGTTTATTTTTTGCGCAGCGATTCACGGGTCGACTGCGTCATAATTGTTATGGTCTGCCTTTTTCTCAAAACAAAAAGTTGTCCCACTCGTTGTGTTACTCAGTGCGACATACATTCACTGAACGACTACCGCTGCATGTTGTATGCCCACATACCTACGTTGTATTGAACTATGTGGTGATGAATATTTTTTGCAAGTATCTGCCAGTTTGACGACTACTTACCTCTGGAACGTGAAATGTTTAATTTTAATAACCAATACTTTGTAAGCCAAGCAGGCTATGGGCGTCTCTGCAATGTTCCAATTTTACGAAAAGGACATTCGCACTACAACCGTTCCTATTGTCAGGTCGCATTATACTGATATGAAGGAGGTGAAAAATAATGTTACTTTCTTGCCCGTATTCGTGGCCCAAGCAGGAGTAAATGCAAAAACATACCAGTTTTTAAAGAAATTTACAGTTAATTTGCCAGTATTTAAGTAAATGTATGTGTTGTATGCAACATTGGCCGAAAACTATATCTTCTAATATACGGTTCACTACGTTCCGTATTTATATGTTTTTTCTTTACTTCTCCGAAAGTTCACTTGATGTTTTCCAACCATGGAAGCTCCAGTAAGTCATTCTCACTGTATATGCTTATTTTTCAAAATTTCAATGATGGCAAACCTACGATTTCCTAATTCATTACCAATGTTTTATTGTGTTTTTTCATGTAGGTGAAAGCAAGGCCTACGTCTTCTGAACAAAAGCAATCTGGCATATGGTTTGATCCAGCTGCAAACGTCAAGAGTTTATCCAGTGTTTGCTGAAAACGTGCGAATGAAAACAATGCTCGAGTCGGGAACCACTTGAATCTAAATGCAAAAAACATTTATACACTTTCAGACATTTTTAGCAGAACATATGAATGCGTGTGATTGTAATTTTAAAATATGAATGCGTGTAATACATGGTGATTTGGATAAAAATTTTTTTTTCATGAACACGCCTGATTCTTGCAGATGAATTCCAGTGGAATGTGGATGAACAAGTCTTGACTCTATTGCGTTCGCAAGCTGTTAGTTCAGAATTCCCAAGGTAGCCACTAGCCAGCTCTCTTCACTCACTCGCTACCAAAGTAAACCAATGAGCTTCTCCTGAGAAAAGCTATTTAGCATTTCTGTATCTGCAACAACCGCAATACATGTAGACCTTTAGCTCTTTACCTTACGCTTAAGCTGCAAGCTAATTTTGGACCCTCCTGTCCGCAGACGTTCCTGACAGAGGTTTTGGTAAGCCATGTGTACCTGTACGATTTTGCGACGACGATGTCAAGGTAAAATCTACTCCAGTCATGTCATGCTGATATGCTTCCTTCGACAGAGTGGTGGTGCTAGACACCGCTGCACCTTGACAGTTTTTACAGCTTTGCAAATAAACACGCACTAAATTTTTGCTTCTCGAAAAGGTTTCCTCATTTGTTGGAGGCAAGCAGCATGCAGAAAGGAATTCCTGCTACTATAGTAGAGCAACATCAAGCAATCGCACTGCAACGACTTGCGCACGATTTCAGACCACCCGGTGTGAAATTCACCCCCGACAGAAGTGAGCGTGCGCCTCTTGACAATATACGAGGACAAACGCAAGGATTGCCTGGTGAGCAAACATCAGTGTAAAAGCTCTCTCCCATCTTTGCTGGCCGATAAGATGCGGCCTTTGTTCGTGAAGCTATTATGGCAAACCGTAACAAAGCGCTTCTGTTACTTATGCATAGAACACGAGGTCGTCGTCGTCATGACACAAAAGGCTTTAGATCAACAAATCCCAGCTGTAGGAAGTTTGCTTCATATGAGTTTTGTTATTCATCCATCATTGACCAAATCTCATCGATCAAGTGTTGTGGAGATTGAAGAAACGTGTTTGATTGGTGAGTCGATAAACATATTGAAGAAAGAATACCTGACCCTGGTCACGCAAGTGCGCTGAAATTGAAATGTACATTTTTTCGTGTAAAACTTCATCAACATTTCCAATATTTCCATGAACATATAGATTTGCTATTTGTTTAGTAGTAATACTACTAAACAAATAGTAATACTACTAAACAATACTACTAAGTCTTTAACAGAGAACCAGCTTTGAAGCTTTCGAGTACTTTGAAAACCTTGACAAGGTTTCGTTTCCTGTGCAACGGAACGAAACTCGACCATTTTGAGTAGAGACCTGTATGGGTGGGTTTCCTGTAGGTAGAAGTAATAAAACCTGTTGATGTTTTCTCAATTAAAACATAAAGAAAGTGGAGGCAATTATTAGTTCCTAGCTCCTTGGTAAAGAAAATATTCCTGTGAATAGAATTAATATTGGTAAAGAACCTGTTGAGAGATTCTTCGTTAGGAAATAGTAAAAACAGGTCATCTACGTAGCGGCAAAGCAGGTCTGGTCGAGACTCCGGTGGTGTCACCCCCAAGGCCTGATCTATAATGTAGTTCATGCATACGTCAGCCATTAGCGGTGCTATAGGTGAGCCCACAGAAATGCCATCGACCTGTCGATAAAACAACCGTTAAACTGCAACGTAGTTGTTTTCACAACCCATTCCAGCAGCTTCTTCATACGTCTTCTGTTCAGGCCGTTGAACTCGTCACTCCTGCGAAAAACAGAATCGAGAATTAG
>JGI24022J15233_10000362_pt1 | contig 27067 bp, 12 predicted proteins | sample Ectturendosymbi2_FD_15233 | JGI IMG/M metagenome (IMG submission 15233)
CGCGGAGACTTTTGCTAGATATTGTCGTTACTTTTTTTTGGTTGGGGGGGCTAAGCCCCCAAAAGCCCCCATGGCCGACGGGACTGCATGTGGCCCGTGGGCCGCGGGTTGGACATAACTGCTCTAATTTAAGTACTCTGCTTTCAAATGTGCCCCCCAATAGCACCTGTAATGTGCAAGTACCTTGCTTTCAAAGGGATCGCAACAGCAACTGTTATATGCAGGTACTCTGCTTTCAGAAGGGCCTCCAACAGAAACTGCAATGTAAAGGTACTCTGCTTTGAAAAACGTACCCTACAGCCACTGTATTGAGTAAGCACTCTGCTTTTGAAAAGGCCCACAACAACAACTGTAATGTGCGTTACGGTCACTTCGAGTAGTTGCGATTGCTCTAGGCTTTTTCGCCGATTGGCGTAATCAAGCGTGCCTCGCGAATCAATGATTAAAAGTAGTTCACTCATTTTTTGTGAAGAAGGCGCAAAGTTGGTTTATTCTTGAAGGCACAAGGCCGATTGACTTGTATTTTGCTGTGTAAAGGCATAAAGCCGATTTACTGTTTCTTCCTGTATGAAGACAAAAGGCTGCTTTATTGTATTTACGTTGTGAAGGCACAAGGCTGATTCACTGTTCTCATTTCGTGTGGAAAAGGCATAAGGCCTGTTCGTGCGGTTAAAGTCACTGGTGCTGTGATTTTAGAAAAATCTCGGAACGACTGCTTCGCAGAAGTGAATGATTTGCGTCACTGATGGTATATGATCGACGTGAGATTAAACGAATACGACTGATAGTAGGCGAGTAGTAGTGCATTCTTCATTTTCACTGAGGAATTTACGCAACAGAAGGTTGCAATGTGCAAGTCCAATGTTTTCGAAGGGGCCCGACAGCAACTGCGCAGTGTGTAGGTGCGCTTCTTTCAAAGGGGCCCCAAACCGCTACTGCAATGTGTAGGCTAAGTACTTTGCTTTCAAAGGGCCCCCATCATCACCTCTAATGTGTAAATTAAAAAAAAGATTCAAACCAAGTTCAAATATCTTAAAGACTGTCGGTTAAAATTTGGTCCGAAAAGTTCTGACAAGACCCCATCACGTAACAGCAAACATTTATCCCAAATAAAAAACTTTTTTCACTGTCAGAGAATGAAATTTATCATAATACACTGTGGACGACTGTGAAAAAGCGGCCCCTGCTTTAAGAGCATATGTAGTGCATGTGAAATTCGAAGAGTTTTGCTGTGTTCAAACAGACCTGTTTTCTACTACATCAATCAGTATCAAAATCAGTGTACTTTCAGATTAAGTGTAAATTTCGGTAAAAGATTCTTTGTTTAATACATTTTTTAGTTTGAACACTGGTAAGTGTTACAAACACTACACAGAGCTCCCGCCAAATTTGCCGGGACAACTAACACTACACCTAACCGCTTTTCGAAATTTAGCGCTTAACACCTATCTTCTTACCATAACCCTAATGCGGCATAGAAGTGCATAACATCGTGACCCGCATATGCCTGTCCTAGGCTTGATCAAAAGTTGTTATCACGGTTGGCTGAATATGATGACGTCATCAGAGGGCCCCTATTTCAGTCTTGCCTCGGGCCCCCCAACCCTAAGTGCACCACTGGGAACATGTTTGCTTTAAACACAGCAAGCATGGCGTATTTCAGCACTTTCCCGATTGCTCCTCGCTTTTGGCTTAACGCACAGTCCGTAAGCCCCTTTAATGTCATGGCGAATGATAAGTGCAAGTTTGCGTAATGACAGCAGTGGTTTTCGAGGATTATTTTTAAAGAAACTTGTTTAACTAAGGTACGTCCTTTTCTTTTTCAGTTGGGCTTCGGATTGTTGCTTCATTTTCTCGGAAAACCAGACTGTTTGCGGATTGCAGCAAAAAGTAATGGTTGCGAAACGGGAGGAAAGCTTCGGGATAAGAACAATGACCGTTTCAAGAGAAAAACATGATCTTCTTTCATTTTAACTTTATTTTTAGCTTAGTTTATGAAGAAAAGCGTAACATTTACGCACCCAATCCCAATCGAGACACCTTCAAATTGCCATAACCACTGGTTGAAAGCTTCACTAAATAAATAACGCGAAGTCCGGGACTGAAGAAAATTGCAATCATCCTCAGGGGTGCATATTAGATTTTAGGGTCCCGGGCCAAACTCTCAGAAAGCGGCCTCAAAAATACCCATTAAAGTTTTTGAGAAGCCCCTTTGCAACATTTGCAAATAATTTTTGGTTTGTTTTGAAAAACCTACGAGTTGCTTCAGAGCTTATTAAAAATGACCCTTGAGTGATTTCTATGAATTTTAACAAAACAATGCAAATACTAAGTGCGAAAGCCCTAATGGGGGGCGAAGCAACCGCCATGTTTTCGTCTCTGAAATCCACACCTGTCCAACTCTTTTGAAATGTTTTCATCATTTTACCAGACTGAACTGTCCTCAGCGGCATTTTGGGTTTGCTTTACACAAATGACAAAGCATTTTTGAAGCCAACAAATAATTTACCAACAAATGAATTTTGATGCAAAGCATTTCTAATGCAGTCAATCATTGAGCATACTTTAGCGCCAGGATGAGACCGTTGAAAAATTGCAAATATAATCAACCTCCTGGCATCATGTTCTGTATTTTCAATAGTCTTTTTTCAAGTGCACCATGGAGTGTTTGCCAGTTTTAAAATCGACATTCCTTTGCATTGTGAAAAAGCGTACGCAGATAATTAACTTGGTTCCAGAATACCGGTAAGCTTGTGAAGATGTAGTCAATTGCAAATGGCTCTTTTTCAATTGATATTGACATATCGATCACAGTGGAGACGTCGATTACAAACTGATATGATAAAACAAAAGGCATTGTTTTAACAATGGTCAAGCTTGTCAAGTTAGGAGCTACCATCTTACCATGCGAGTAGGACTACAACTGCAAGCGGCATCATGAACTTGCACACTTTCAACTTTTTATTTTCTACTGATGGATGATGTTTTGCAACGTCCAACATGCCAGTTTCGAGAGGCATGTTCAGTAATCATTTCTTTCATTTTGACTACGCTAGGTTTCGTGTTTGTGGTAATTGAGAGCAAGCCGGCAAGAGGATACGTCGGTAAGAATCTGTTCTGTGTTGTGTTTGCTTTAGATCAGAGTTGTCAGTAAAATTTTTGAGTAATACTACACAGTTATGTTGCAATGAAGGGTTGGCGAACTTTCATATTTATAATGCACAAAAGGTGGTTGGGTCACTCTATAGTAGAAGAAATGCTTACTTGAGGTTTCTTTCCATCAGTGGCGCAGCTACAGTATAGAGGTTTGAGCCAGGGAGAATTTATCTGAAGGAGGCCTAATGGCCACCGTTTAGGAACATAATGACATCAATATGGCGGCTCAAAGTATTTCTATTCTTTTCCACAGTTCTTTTTTCAACTTCATGGAGTCCAGCAACAACTGCTTTGTCTTGCATAATTCGATACCTCGCCAAAAGATAGCATTTTGTTGCATGCACACGCATGTTAGATGTTTTGTACTTTTCTATTTTCTCAGCATCGCCTTCACTGCCATCACATCAGCTCGGAGAATATGATGAACTGTGGCTAATTGCAAATAGCTGAAATATAAGCTAAGTGGGGATACTGAAAGCCACGTGGGGATACTGAAATATAAGCCAAGTGGGGATCTGGTTTTGACATTTAGTTATCCATGGGGCAGATTGGTTCGCACCCCTGTCCCTCTGTTACGCATGCGCTTCCCTTACATAATCTTATAACTGCATCTGCCTTTCTCAGAAGGGAGAATAATTATGAAAATACTGAGACCTGTATTTGATTCATCTTAAGGTGTCGTTCTTTTCAATTTTTGCTTTCATGTACTGCTGTATCTTGGATTTGTTTTTATTTCCTACTTGTATCTATAGGTAAGACTATATGACAACATGACCACCGTGAGGTTTCAAATTATTTCATAAATTCGGTTACAAATAAAGAATTTCAAAAATGTTTGTAGTGACCTGCAAATGCGTAACCGAGCTTTTAATAACGCAATTTGGATACCCACAGTATGTCTCCACAAAGGCATCGCAGACGAATCAATTCTCCAATTGTTTCAACTGGAAATTGATACCATGTAATTAACCCATCCTCAGTCTCAAACTGCAAGCAAAAGCTTGATGAATAACTAAAGCAAGGTTTAGAGAAATAATGAATACGCATGATTTATAGAAAGCACGCGAATTATAGTTTTCAAGCACAAGCTGTGACCGTAATGTAAGTCTCCAGTCTCCTTCAAGTAATCTGGACAATCGATAAAAATTTCGCAACTTCTTTTCAAATGCTTTACTATTCAGTTTGGTTAGACTCGTTTTTCTACTTTGTATTGGAGTGTCATGACTTGTCTGCGGTCCCCATCTCAGCTTGCTAATACGCTGTGGGCCACGCGGCTACTTCCGCCGTGAATGTTGCACTGGCGGCAAGTCAACGGCAGCAGCGCTTTGTATGAACTTGGTTACTGAGACAAATAGTATGTTACTTTGCTAACCTGGGCCGCACATTAAATGATATATTAATGAGGGCTGCAAACTGAATGACTTACTTTGATCTTGGCAAAACAAATTCACTTCAAGCTGATGTACTGAAAGCGTTTGAATCCCAACTGCAATGCAGTACAGACGTGATAAAGTGGTACTGAGGACTACCTGCATCAAAAATGTCAAATTTGAGATTATCAACATAAGAACAGGTTGTCAGTATCTTGGCTACTTATACTGCAAGGAAAACATTCGACTGGGCAGCATGCGGCCCGACAGCTGCAGGTTGGACATAGCTGACTTAGCCAGTCTAAATTAAACGCCTTAATTTTTTCCAAGTCAAGTGTGAAATGCGGCAAATCTTAACGAAACCTTTCGCTACCAGGGTTGAACTTTTCCAATTTAGTAGTGAATATCCTGAATGCCAATGATTTTTTTCATATAAAAGACCTTATTTCAACGGTGGTGGTCCTGCTTTTTATATTATATTTTGATCATTGCTGTCGCACTTAATTATTTCAGGGGTCCTCAAACTTTTTAGATGCTGGGCCAAATTCGCGATCTTATCAGCGCCCGCGTGTCGGACTATTTTGTGTATTGAAAGAAACAAAAATCAACACGCATAACATTAGTCACGTTTGTATGCTGCTATTTATTTTCTTTGCTCGGTAACATGTTTGCAATGTGACTTATGAAACTACTTCCTTTGTTGCATAGGACTAATAGTTGCAATATTTGGTTCCATGCTTGATGCTGCAAAGCGGAGAGTATCGCGCAAATGTGCATCTGAAATTCTGTTTCGACACATGGACTTACAATACTTTGTCTTAGAAAAGGGTTGTTCGCAAAGATAAGTGCTTCCAAACAACGTTTTGAAACCTTGTTCTTGGGAGACACTCCTTGTAAAATTCCACAGGCGTCTTTGATAGAAATTTTGTCTTTAGATCCAAGTCATTCAGCAATTCAATAAATTCCATTCTGAAATCTATTGGCACTGATTCTACATCAATGTCAAAGAGCATGAAAATATTTTGATGTTACTTTCCAAACTACAAAGGTCCTGAAATCGGCCACCAAATTCACGATGCAACTTTACATTTCAATCAGCATATTTAGCACCAATGTCACGTTCACCATCTCCTACTGAACTCTTCAAACACGGAAAATGATCAAGCACAATTTGGAGTAACTGACTTCGCAAACGTTTAAGCTTTGCTTCAAATGCTTAATCTCCCCAAAAGATTGTGAATGAGTTTCTCCTTTCCTTGATGTGACGCATTCAGATAGTCCAGTTTTTCTGTTATCTACCAATAAAACAAGTTTTGAGAGCCACTGAGCATTAGAAAATCCATGCGGTTTCCCTTTAGAATGTGTTCTTAAATTTACTTGTCTGTGTTGTTCTCAAAATATAACATTCCAAAACGAATGACTTTGGTAGCAAGTGAATAACTTTTATTTCACATATTGCAAGTAAACTCAAAAACCTTTGTAGTTGAGCGTTTGATCAAAGCAGAAAGCATGGTTTGTTATGGTTTCTAAAACATATCTGGTTAAATTCTCAATTACAGCAAATGTTATTTGCTTTTTGTGTAATTACATCTTACAATGATTTATGTACAGGAAAAATGTAAAATACTAAACATTCTCAGGAAAGCTCGCGGGCTGGATTGGAATCCTTCGCGGGCCGGTCTTTGGGGAGCGCTGAATTAATTTAAAGCCTGCTAATCAACCTAAGCTCTTATTAAACCCATGCACTAAATCTGTCTTCTGGAAATTCCACTTGATGGCTGCACCTTTGATGTCCTTCCACCGGCTTCACTAAGCGCTGAAACTAAATAGGTGACGCAATGTCACGATTTCCAGGTACCTTCGGGCTGTCCGCGCTGTTTTTCGCCGGATTTCCACAGGATTTGCTTGAAAATCCAGCACAGATTAGCAAAATGCAACAAAAATAGGTATCGTGAAAAACAATGCTTCTTCTTGTAAAAGTCTTATTGATTGGCCGCTTCTATTCAGGTCGAGTTGCACCGTACTATGCGGCATAGCAATTAATTTTAATTTAGCTTTAACTGCAACTACGGCATCCTTGAAGATAGATTGCCGGATTTCATTTCTTAAAAGCTAATAAAACAAGGAGAGTCCGATTCTGTCCTAAAAGCGGAATGAAATCTTGCTGGATTTATGAAAATCTTGCTGGATTTATGTTTCAACAGTTAGTGAACTAGAGAAGTCTAGATTTATCACTAAATTAATATCAATAAAACTTGACAGTGTAAAGGGGCGTTCAAATATTATTAAGCCTATTCTGTCAGCGAAGTTGGAATGCTACAATCGTTATCGACAAGATATTTATCGTCAAATGCAGTTTTTTTACGGTAAATTTTACGCGAGGTTGCTGTACATTCTTACTGTAAATTGTATAGCCACAAAAGAAAGTGAAATTATTGTTTTCTTAATTGTAGCTGTAGTGTGTACAATAACAACTTTGCTATTAGCACCGCGAGATATTGCTACTTTTCGCAAGTTGTACAGCATAAATTTACATTATCGCTTCACCAAACCTGAGTATCCACGACTTGACCAAAATTGAATGAAAAACCTCTCAAAGCTCCGTCATAAGCCCAACACGGGAACTTCAATTTTTGTTTGTTTCTTTCGCTATATTTACGTAACTGACTGTCATGAAAAAAGACCACGTTCGTTTTGTTTACCAAGATTTGTTTCGATTTAGCAGCAGAAATTAGGATGTTCTTGTTTCTGAGTAAAACCAAAAGGTTGTCCAAGCCATTAGCAGGAAAACAGCAGGCCCCTAGCTACGGGTGGCATTCGGGTGCAGTGATCCCGAATTTTTTGTGCCCCTAATTTTGTGGTCCTTAGAAAAAAATGATTTAAATATACAATAAAAACAACATATCTTTCCCCCTATAAATGTGTTTTCTCCACAAACTTTCAAACCTGGCAGCGGGCCTGGAAAACAACTTCACTTGTGTCCATGAGCTTGGCTATTGCATTGGACAATGCATCTACCTTTTTTGAAACGTTTTGATTTCTGCATAACGTCTCGGTTGATCTATTGGAAAGAATTTAAAACTTAAACTAAAGACTATGAATGACAATCCTTCAAAACTGCTTTTGTAGCATCAGCTCGAGAGAGTCTTCGAGTCCTTGATGGGCGTTTAGAAAAAAGGCGCCCAGATTGCTGTTCAGCATGGTCATCAGGGCATCTCAACGATGTGCTGAGGCTGAAAAGACTACATCGAGGCACTGTTAAAATAGAAAAATCAAACTGCTACGACGCAGCAATGGGCAGGTGACTCACCAACCTTGTTAAAAGAGTGGTCAGCGCAAACAATGCACTCCACTCTAGTTTTGCGGTTTTTCAAGATTCACTGCAAGTTGCCTTATTAACACATATGTCACTGGCATTATCGTACGTATGAGCATTGCAGTTGTCAATGTCGATGCCCTAATCTAGCAGGTATTGCAGTAGCAAATTTAGCAAATTGACAAAAGCGAAATAAGCGTTCCATTTACCTCACTTCTTTGCAACTACTGATGCCCCACACACTTTTGCGCTTATTAAGTATACGTTAATAAAGAATTAGTCTGAACATAGGTGCCAAGTACTGCTTGTGATTGTTTGCATCATGTTTTTTTACCCATTGCACTTGCGCCACAAAAGATGTCGTAATAATGCTTGGCGCAAAGATGTCGTAGTGCAACTTGCCGAACTACATTCCAAGGTACCGATCAACGCGATGTTGAAGGAGATCTTGCGATGTAATGCCATGATCTTGCCCGGTTGGACGTGAGCTCTTAACACTTGTCAGAAAAAGTTCCACAGACCGGTGATTTACCGTGCACACGCAGTGGTCTGGTGGTTTGTAAGGGAGTATTTCTGAATTGGAATCCATTGAAACTGAGAAGTTCCGTGGCATTGCAATCTTATCCCTGATGATACCAATTGCTCGTTAATCGCCATTGCAATCGATTTTTCACGGATTGTTTTGGGCGAACACTGGTGCGTGACCACGTCCGCGATTGACACGAGTACGGATGTGCTGTGACAAAAATGGGTCAAATTGCCCGATCAGATCTTAGATTATTTCAATATTTCCTCAAAGAGGCAAACTTTGCTCGCGCAGTAAAGTCGCTGAGGTTGCACAACATGCTGTCAGAGCACTTCTTTCAGTAATTGCACTGGTCCGGTATGTTTTGCAATTTGCTCAACGGTTAGAAAAACAACAAAGCAAAATTTTATTGACTTAATCTCAAAGCTAATTTGATGTGCACTGAACTTATTTTATGGGAATGAACTTGCAAGACTATACGCAAACAGCGTATTCGGGGCCATAAACCTGCTCATGGTCAGAGAAAAACAAAGTGTATCGAAAGCAGTAAAACCCGCTTTTGGCTGTGGAAGACACAAGCTTATCACAATCACGTACCTTTTCAATTGATGAAGATCATTTGAATCCCCTGAAACATACGAAACGGATTCCCTTCGTGTTCCAGTCGCGCTTTGATTTTTGATAGCTGAGTAGCAAATTTAGGAAATGACTTGTTGTCAGGATTATGCATATTTCCGCAGTACAGAAAAAGATGAAATCAGTTCATGTATTTTCTTGACCTGTTCAGCTTAAGCAACTTCTATTATTTCTTTTCTTGCGCCCTATCACCAGTGGTGTAACTGAAGGCTTGAGCCAGGAGGAAAATTAGCTCGACGGAGTCACTGGCCACTGTACGGTGTACACTAGCCAACACTCACAAAAAACTTGAGAAATGTTGGTGGATCCGGATGTGGATGATTATACTAAAACCCTAAATCACCGGAAAATGCTCCTAAAAACGCAAAAAAACAACAACCCACTGAAAACCAAAGAAATACTAAAACCGAAATAAAGTATAAGCTAAGTGGTGTTGACATCAGTGCTGCTGCTTACACTTCCGTAATTAACAAACACACAACAATGTATTTGCACAATAAGGCGGAAAGGAGTTTGTTCAATATTACTGTTTTTAGTTTTGATGATTTGCTTGGAAGGCACTTACCGCTTCTCTGGCAAAACACCTGATGATTCTGGCACAGGTTAGTATTACAATCAAGTAAAAGTTGGCTTTAAAAGTTAGCTATGAAAGTGAAGCCTAAATGTGCAACACATTCAGCTAAATCAAGAATTGTCCAAAGGTCATTCAGAGTCAAAGAACCAAAATTACGCTGTACTACTGCATCCAGTCAACTGTTCTACAGTATATAAACCTTGCAATTTAGCGAGAGAGATGTAAGTAACTACAGACGTTGTAAGATATTGTGCCCCTATAATGATTTTGGGAGAAAATGATTTTCGCAATGTTTTTCTCCATCTTCTTTTTTTGATTTTTCTCTCATGTTTTTTCGTTTTAGAGAAATGCCTTTTTTCTTCAGAGTTAAGAACTCTGGGAAAGTAAGAAACATTTAGCGGAATTTGCAGTTGACTCGGTTTTGATTTGCTTAGATTATCACTTTTTGCAGAAATGTTCGCTTTTTTGTCCAGGAAAAACTTAAGTGCTACATCTCAAAATGCGTTATCTCAGTTTTTTAGGGCAATTTCACTGAGACCAAAGATTATCAAAAATAACATGAAGAAATTTTTTTTTTATTGGCAAAGACTCCCACACTTGACGATAAACGTTACGCAGGTAATAAACGTGATAACCTGGATAAAAATATTAAACTGAATATTTTAAGCGGCGATTCTCAAAGCAATGGGTGAATTGACGAGGTGCAAGGCTTTTGCAAAGACAAGCATAATTATCTTTCATATCTTGAACATAAAGCTCATATTACTTTAGTTAAATCTTCAAAAGAGTTATTGCAAGCTATATTTCACATCATGTACCACGCGTGAAGATGTTTTTGTAATGATTTCAATTCTAATGGACCAGTTGCAATCTAACAAAATATAATTATGGGTCAGAAAAATGATGCTGACCATTTACATCAACAACAGTTCGGGTGATTTATCCAAAAAGGTGTTTAAAATTAAAGTATTTTAAGCACTTTCAAATGCGGTGTGGATCACCTGTTTAAATGTAGATATCAAACGCTATAATCAAAAACACACGTGCCTTACTTTTACGCAGGAATCATATTTTTGTTGTTCATGTTCGGATGGACTGCTCTGCTTGTAATCACCTATCTCTGCTGTAAGAAAGCACCCAGGTAAGTTGATCTTGATGTTGCTCGAGTTATAAATCCTGGCAGTCCAGTCATTTTCCTGAAATTGTTTGACACTTCCCTTGTAAGGTTGCAGATTGCTTCTTTCAAAGCTGCATCATCTTTCCACCAGTTATTTTGGGAAGAGTGTTTGTGAAAAACCAAGACTGTTCAAAAATGTGTTTCATTATCATTTGGGAAAAAGAGTTGAATAACGATATGTCAATACGCCACGATTCGATTTTGGGATAATATGTTAACTATGAATTCCTGTCCATCTGCACAGTAGCGTAGCCAGCCCAAAATTGTGCGGCGGCAAATATATTGACATTAAGCGAGCAACAGTATTTTGTTTGGGAAACCGCCTCTCAAAGCACAAAACGACAAGATACGCTAGAAATTTGAGGGGACATGCCCCACTTGACTCCCCTGGCTACGCCTATGCATCCGAAATGTCGTTACGTTTTATTCGTAAAAATCTTAAAACTTCACGCAGTCAGTCTGACAGCGATGAAGAAGGAGCAAGCCCCGCTAATTCAACAGAGTATTGCTTGGCACTTGTGGATGCCACGAACCCTCAACGATACATCGCAAGCCTGATCCCAGTTGCTCCAACTATTCCACATCTTCCGCGGTAAAAATATGTGTTTCGTATCAGTGGCGTAGCCAGTCCAAAATGTTTGGGAGGCAAAGACTTCGGGGGGCCAAAATATTTGATTTTAGGCGAGCAACAGTATTTCTTGTTTGGAACACCGCTTCTCAAAGCACAAAATACTAGATATGCAAAAAAGTTCTGGGGGCCGTTCCCCCTGCCCTCCCTGGCTACGCCTGTGTTTCGTATGAAAATCTATAATATGGAGATGCGCAATAAGCAGCCTTCAATTAGCAATCGATGTAAAAAATTAAAACCTGCAAAACAAAGCTGGAGAGTTCAAGATTCCAGAAAGTGAGTTAGCCCAAAAAAATTTAGGAATGCTGGGTAAAATGCAGCAATTGGTGAAAAACATTAAGTTTTTACCGCAAACAAATTGGAATTATGAATATTTCATTTTTTACGAAAATATCAAGAAAACTGCATGGCTGTTTATTCTATTTTGTTAGATACACGCGAAGAGCATATGTCAGATATTTTGCTCACAAACCGTATACCAACGGTCAAGCCATCAATTCACGTTAGTGCAAAACTCCTTTAAAATCGGCTGTTGTACAAATGATAATGAAATTATATGAAAAACACAGGACTTTTTTGAGTTAATAATTGAACTACGTTGATCTAAACAAACTGGGAAAGCTAATGCTTTTTCTTTGCATTATCTTGCCTGTCACTTGAAGATTCAACCTTCCAAGGTGACGTTTTTTCAACGGGTTTGGGGCAGCTTATATAACTGCGCAACCGTGGTAGTACTTGTCACTTTGTAGAAACAAAACACCATAGATTTGGCAGCATAATGAATAAAAACAATGGCTGCCATATACTTCAACATAATGTTGTGCTTGAATGTAAATACCGCAACACTAAAAAAACTGATAAACAGACTTCTTAAGGTTGAGATTATATCTGGCATGTTTCAGCTATGGTGCGGTTTGAGATTGTTCTGACTACTGTCCTGAACCTATTTTGGTTTCGTTTGAACGTTCCAATCGTTTGAACGTTCAAACGAATCGTTTGAACGTTCACCAAATCGTTTGAACGTTCATGACTATCACATAATTTTGGTGATTAAACGAAAATTTTGGAATTCTGTTCTTTTATAAAAGCTTATGCAGATTTACTGTTATTTGAAATAAATAAAAATATTCTAAAATCTATTTTTTTTTATTTGCAAATGTTTAAAAACAGTTTGTTTCTAGAGCAAGTGTAAGCAAAATTTGTGTGTGAGAGATTTAGTATTAGTGATCTTTCAAAGTAAACAGTAACTAACTTTTCGAAAGATGCGAAAGAGTTTTTCTAGAAGTAAAACGCATTCAAGAATGCTCATTGTTCGGCACTCAACCGCTTTTAAATTGATTGCATTTTAGTTTAATAAATATTTCCTGTAAAACTGTATCTTTTGATCTCTTGGGAATTTCGACAAGGATAGAAAATTATTCGTGGAAATGAAGCACATTTATCAGGGTTAGGATAGAAACTATATCTGAAACAAAAGCTCTAAAGGGAAACGTGGGATTATATGCAGGAAAAGCAGCCCAATTATTCTTCAAGAGAAATATTGCCTTAAAGTTTCTGTTGCGCTTCTCAAGACGTTTAAAAGAAGCTTTCCCACAACTACTGTATGTTATTTTGTTCAGGCTTAGACAATCTCAAGCAGAAGACAAGCCTCCTGACTATAGCCAACTTGAGTTTTCAGCGATTGAAGTCGAGTCGAATGACAGCAGTACACACACAAGCTGCGGCAGCGTTCCACCACCATCTTACGAAGACGTGGCTAACGCCAATTAAATACTAATCCATATAACTTATTCTTATAGATTTGATATATTAATCACTGATATGGGGTCATAAATCATCTTTCCCTGAAATTCAACTTTTTACAATCATCAGTAGGTATTTTCAAAGCATATGCTTGATGGGCAACAATTTTTCAAAGGAAGACAAAATTACTTTTGACACTTGCTGAGACAATGCCTTTGTTATACAAACTTCGTTGACTCAGTACGTTAGGAGCATTGCACACCTACACCGTCTCTCGATCTGCAGTACGCACAAGTTTCTAGAAGTTTTTCTCACAATTTAATAAGTGCGCTGCGAGTTACGCCAACTGATTTAGATTGAAAAGAAGCACGCTGAATGCAGCTTGCAAAAACTCAAAACGGATACACTAAAATAATAAAATCTCGCCAGCTTTTTGATCCGTCTAACATAAGATATTCATTATTAAGAAAAAGCAATTATGTAACAATTGTGTCCAGCATGATATATGCAGAAATCTCAAACAGCAGTAATCAGACAAAATCTCAACGCTGCAGTGAAACCTTAAATTCGAAAACTTCGAACCTAAGTGTTTTGTATATAGTTTTGCACAAGACTAAAAACCGATGAAGCGGGCATTGCACATTTGACGTAAGGTCACTTCTATTGTCACAAAAAGTGCAATAAGCGGAAATATCCCCACACATTCTGAATTAGCAACATACATTAGCTCTACATTCGTTTATTGCCATGCTAGCTTTTTCCTCTGGGGCGGGTCGCGGGGTCAGCAGCCCCAGGAGAGCTCGAAACATCTCACAGTTTTCAGCAATCACAGATAGTTCTGGTAGTTCCGCACCAAGACGGCACCAATCAGGGTCGGAGATGTGGTCAAGCCAACTGGTCATTGGATGAACTATGGGCTCGTTTGCCGTGAATGTAGCTAGCAAGTCTTGTCTCACCGATCTTTCTAGGCTCTATCCGACTATAAAAACATTTATATTTACAACGCGAAACCTAAAAGTGTTGTGGATCAGCATAAGAAAGAGTGATGCAAGAAACAATGACTGAAATGAAACTTTGCTGATGTACTTTTCCTTAAAGATATTAAAACAAGCTTTCGTAATTATAAAGCAGGTAAAATCGTAAAGATATTCACGATTTTGATGCTGGCTTTTCGTTAGCCTATAGCAAGAATGTGGGACAAGCTACGTTGACATGAAAAACGCCGCACAAAAAATGGAAAAAAAAGACATCAAATGCTGTACAAAAGGGTTGCAGAGTTATTCCCTCCGCTTGCAAGCAATACAGAGTTGCATGTACTCGGCTTTTGTTTCGAATAGCCGCCAATGTTTCGAACCGAAGGAGTACGTAGTTCTGGTGTCATTTGACGTAATCAAGCTGTTTACTTAAGTACCTGAGGACCTATTACTAAATTCTGTTTAGCAAAAGCCCCAGCTGCGCGATGGCCTAACTAAACGAACGATCAAATAAAGTAGTTCAGGATATTTTCAAATGTCTACAGTTGTTCTTAGGGAGGGATCATGTGGCATTTTCTGGGAGGTTTTTCAGACAGATGTTTGATATACACAAAAGATCCTTTGTTTGTCAGTCCTCACCAAACTTTTCTTGCTATTTTTGAGCCATCAGACATGATCAATTTTTTTAACTTCTTAGATTTTGAAAAAAATGTCACTTTTGTAAATCTTAATCATAATACTCTGAAACGAATTTCAAAATTCTATGCAACATTGAATCACACATAAAAATCACAATATATTTAGGAAAGGATGAACCGCTTGTATAAAGGGGAAAAAAACTGGTTCAAGGAAATTCACTACAATTTTCCGTTGGGTTGGCAACCAAAATGCGGCAAAGATCACAGCAGGTTCGCACCTATAACAGCGGCACATTGAAAAGCGTACTAGCGAAACACGCATCAGAAATCGACCATGACATTGAAAGGCCTGAGTTCCCCATTTCCGCGTTTAGGTGCACAAAGCGACGAATTCAATCTTGGCAATACAAACGTTGTCGTTCAAAGCTGAACTTTTTCTCAAAAATTCCTTGCTCTAAAAAAGCCATTATTAAAGACAACAGCTTTTCATAGGTATAGCAGGCTTTACGTTTATGAGAACCTTTCCGATATTATAAAATATTATATTGCTTGTATGTCATGAACTCGTCTATCAGTATATACTGTATTTGGTATATGTGCATGGCTTGTGATTATTGCGGTAATGCTTTGGGGCTGTCCCTAAATAATTTGAAGATCATATTTGTAACATGTGCCCCAGTCTTTTTCATAGTATGTCACTTTCCAAAACCACCCCAATAAATTACACACAGCAGTTAGTTACCCCATGCCGATTGAAATGATTTACTTAAAAAGGATTTTAACACTAGATTGCTTCTTATCTTGTGCCTGAGTTTGCAATGTGAAAAATTGGTGCATACATTCACTGCATTCATACCATTGATCAAGCTTATCTGCGTCATTTTCAGGGTTGTAGTGGAGTGGAAATGGCCGGTCCCACATTTTTTGGTGCGGGAACGCGTTCCCACACCTTTGTGCACTAGTAACGTCACTTGAAAATTTACATTTTTCATTTTAATGTTCTCGTGTAGCGCCTGGAGCAGCATGAATGAATGAATGACAAGTTATCTTGTATGTAGCACCATAGCATGACTGTGTACAATTAATGTTTATGACATTAACAATGGCATATGCGTCAACCACGCTTAGTCTGACTGTTTGCGCTTATCCTAACTCTGCTATCTTCATTTCAGAGGAGTAATTAGTCTCAAAGTTTTCAGGCCATTGCGGAGAAGGTTACAGCTTGCCTGAGTAGATTGCGAGAACTAAAGGAGCTTTGTGTGTGTGAGGGCATCTGAGCGATATTTGGTGTTAGAGTTCGGCTTCAACCTAAATCAGCAGTGTAGTAGGGTTGGAACGCGTGGAAACGAAGTTCCCACACCTCTTTTTTTAGCACTACACACCCCTGGTCATTACCGAGTGTGAAGATTTACCACAACGCGGATTTTTTAGTGTTTCTAATTCTTCATCTCCAGCAGGTCATGCAGTGCATTGCAGGAAAGACCCAATACCCTAGAAATGAATATTCTTGAATAAATCTGTACAAAAGTTCTGAGTAAACCTACAAGTTTGCGGTTTCTGGTAAACGGCGTGGCGATGGACACGTCATGTACGTACCGCTAGATATTTTTTTGTTTGTAGTGGCATTATGTGAACCGAAAATCAAGAAAGTAAGCTCAGGGCGTATTGCTGATGCACATGATCGGTTTACATTATTGTCTGACGCATAGGTGTAGGAGCAGGCAAATTTTTGGGGGTGAGCTTACACCACTGATCTAACAACGTTTGTGTCTGAATAAACGAACGCGGCACACTAAAAGCGCACTCAAATACGAATTTCGCTAGATGTAAATTTTAGCATATTCATAAGCATTAATTAAATGCGGGCCAGGTGGTACAGTTGGTGGAAAATGCGCCAATAAAGCTGATAGGCCAGGTCGGGCCATAAGGCAGACTTGCAAAACTGCACTTGTGTCTTGGCCAACCTAGTGCACGGCGTTATTAGGTGCAAGAAAATGGTCCACTTGTGGTACTGTCATTGACTTACTACCAACGCAGCATTCGATACGAATGTAGCCACGTGGTCATCGACATAACCAAGCGCAGATGGCCGCCACTGAGAACTAAGGCAGGCCCGTAGCCAGGTTTTAAGGTTTGATGGCAAATTACATTTTTAGGGGAGCAAGATTTATATTATATATTTAAAAATTCTTCTGGGTGAAACAAAGTTTGGGGGCCACAAAAAAATTGGGGGTTACTATCTCCGAACGCCTCTCGTGGTTACTGGCCTGCATCAGTGACACACCAAAGAGAGAATATACAAAGCGAATGAAGTTGAACCTGAATTTTGGCCATTAAAAGATAAGTATTTCTTAAAAACAATGACAAATACTTTTCAAAACATTATTCAGGAGCAGCACGCAGAAAGTTACATTGACTTAAGCATATTTGGACGATTTTATTATAAATAATATGAAATTTGTGGCGCGATATTTTTCCCCCACGTTTGTCAATATCCAAGATTTATTTTGTTCCGATGCAAAGTGCTGACCAAAGTAAAATATTTTAAAGGTACTAAAACAATCTCCAATTCTCATTAATTGAAGAATGACTCGCTGGAAATTCTGCAAAGCCGGATGTTAAAAAGTTTGCAAAATAATTTGACGTTCCCGAAAATTGTGCTGTTGCGAACCACTCTGGTTCAAGATAACCGCAAAATTGCCTTGCTGTATTGTTTGACCAAATCAGTCTCAACGAATTGTAAAATTTATATTTGTCAAACACAATGTTACAAGGCCTTTCTCTTAAATTTCATTTCTTCCAATACGCAATCTACATTCAACGCAGTACTTTGAAATCACAAAACTCCCCAGGTCAGCAGGCGTGGATGACACAAGACAAGGAAAGCTGTTGGAAACAAGTTTACTAGCTCCACATCAGTGATACAAAGTTATTAACAATTCTGGAAATGAATCTATGCTCACAAACGTTCTCAAATTAAATATTTCATGAATTTGCAGCATTTAGACAAACATCTAAACGCGTAGTTTTAAAAAAATAAACCTTGAAAATTTCATAGAAGTTGTACCACCTTTTACAGCCACCGTCCTTGTCTAGAACTGTCGCGAAAAGTAAAACCTTCACCGATTTTGTTTTTGTTCAGAGTTTGTTCAATGCTTTTCCTGCATTTGGATATGATTTTAAAGATGTGAAGAAAACCCTACAAATGAAAAATATTTCGAGTAAGCAAACAACTTACCGTGAATGCCATACTTACAATACAGACAAAACTGACCAGTCTGGAAAGCGGATTAGGCAAAGGCGCCTGTGCTGTTTGGTAACCTGATTCTCATTGTACTGAAAGAAATGGAGTCACAGTAACTTAAGCCTGCAACGGACAGGAAGCATGTGGTTCAATTGTTTGCGTTCAACTGAGTTAAAGATGCTAATCACACCAACCGAGCAGAACAAGAGAGCAGAAGTACTACGAATTTGTTGCATTTTATTCACTGGCATCGCATTCTGCAGTGCATCACATTTGTTAAAACATCAACAGATAAACCAGGTTATAGACAATTAGCCTAATAGTCGATTTGTAAGGGCTTGCAACACATCTTTACTGCACTTACCACCATATATATACTATCACGTAGTTTCTGTATCATTGCATAAAAGCTAATAATCAGGAGAATTCAGTCAAGAACTTGGGCGCAGTAAAATCTCTCTGGAAAACATACGGCCAGAAAAAGCTTTTTGTTAGTGCAACGTCACTAACTGTTGCGCTTTCATTTCACTCGTGACACTCGGAATGTATTAAATACATAGGTAGAAAATATTTCCGTTGCTTGTCGCGTCATGCAGAGAACATCGTGCTCTGGAGCAAAACCATTAGTTGAATGTTTCCTGAAAACGGAGCATGGCCGCTTTCGTTTGTGACGGGAACAATGATCACGCTTTTGAAATTGTGATGACGTTTACTGCAATAAAGCACTACGAGTGTTCGAAAAACTAATTCCTGCCACAATTATAGTTTGCCCTCCTTTACTTGAACCTTGTATTGTCGCGCACTGGAATCGCTTCTTTGTGGTTTTATGTTTGGCTAAAGGTAGGGCAGTATGAGCTTTTTTGAGATTAAAGTAACACGAAACATTTCGCTTTTTGCTGCGTTGCAGACTTTGATCTTTGATTTTTGAAACGCGTAAAATTAGGTCTTTCTAAGAAACTCCGTGTAGCAAAATCCGGTAAAGGAACATACAGTTTGTTTTTTGAAATATTGTAGATTACCGAATTACCTTTCATTGAACTCTTTCAAAATTAATAAATTTCATGGAAATAGTCACACAGTTTTGAAGCGAAGGAGATGGAAAATCTTTAAGCTTTAAGGGGGAATTTGTCTATACTTTCGTTTCCTGATTTTTGCAACAATTAACCATAAAAACATGCACAAGAAATTCTTTTTGCTCAAAGTTAGCAGTAATCAAAGGAAGGTCGAGTCTAATGTTTCAACAGAATTGCTTGTCTTTTTTATAGGAATTTTGGACTTGCTCAAAGCAGGGGGTGAATTGTAAAGCTGCGAATCACCCAAAGAATAAAAATGATTGTGGAAATAATTTTTATTTGTTTTACATTACAGTTTTCTCAAATGGCTCCTTACGGAGCGATCAACCAACACTGACTGGAAGCTCACTAGGAGAACGCGTTGATCAAGTGCCTTCCCCTCGTGAATGTTACAGCAAGTGTCCTCTTGGTGTCGAAAAGTTTAAAACTTCACACGAATCTGCTTATAACTGTAATTACAGAGGTAACTTTCAGAAAATAAGACTGTCGCCTGATGATTACACCAGGGTGTGTATTTGAAAATCTTCAAAATTCTCATCTCCACTTTGGTTTAAAAATGATTGGGCAAAAATTTTATCAACCCTCTCAGGTGTCCTATGCAACCCGTTTGCCATGAAACACTACAGTATGACTAACCAATTGGTTTGAAACTTTTACAGAATTGCATTAATTTTATCGAAATAAATTATTCGTAGCGGATTGAAAAGTTGATTATGAGGCACACGAGCGAAGCCGTGGATTCTGCTCATTGACCTGGATGCAGCGCAGAGTAATTTAGGGTTAAGTGAGATTGCTGGAAAATGAAACAGCAAGACGCACAACACATCTTTTTGTGGCGTCTTGCTTCACGTGCTGCATCGTTTTTTATTTCGCAGTTGAGGCGTATTTCTCAGCGAAACTTCATTTTGTACTTATCCAGTTTGCAGAAAACTTCAAACGACATCTAAACACAGTTGGTGATGCAACTCCAGCTGTGATTACCACAAATATTTTGACTATTTCAATTTGCGCTTTACTAGGCAAGATCCCAATAAACCAGTCAAGCTATTCTCACTGATTTTAAGTTTTTTTATTGCAATGGGTGATTTCAGTGATCTGTTAGCCATTCGTTTAATAAAGAGCGTTTAAGATCTTGTTCAGCTAAGAACTGATAACAATCACACTGTGCACTTTTGAAACCGTAGTAGTGCTTTCCCAAAAAGCTCAGAAGGTGTCATCCCTTCCTGCCAAATAAAAATTGAAGAAAATTCCTAAATCCAACGCAAAATAACTGTGAGCATCCTGAATGTTATGAAGGGAAGAGTTAGTTTCCTTAGCTAAAGTTTCAATGAGATTATATTTTCCCAACACGTCTTGCATTATCCTGAATCGTAATGGTTGTTCGGCTAGAAACAGATACAGTGTGTGAGGTATATCATGATAAACGACAATGCAAGGTTTATTTTTATACTTTGCCATTCGGAGTAATGTTGCACAAATTTATTCTGACATAGAGCATGGCTGTGCTTAATGCGATTGGTTTACTCCTCTTTCACAGAAAACTGTACAATTGCAATGAGAGATGGCAGATAGTAAGCAATATGCTAATCGCGTGACGTTGGTCTCGGTAGAAAATAATACTGCGTTTTCTTCTAACGGGGCCAGGCTGGGGAATTGAAATGCTTGAATTAGAACTAATCTGTTACACAAAATGTATACCGCTGAGCTGTAGCGACAAACGAAATGTGAAAACGTTTTTCGATAAAAACGTCATTGTTTGCATGAGTTTTTCTATGCAACTGTAGAAGAGACTAAGCTTTCATCAGTTATATCGAGTTGAAAAATGCAGGGAATGTCTCCTTTTTCCATCCAGCCGCAGTCTCCAAACTACGGCCTGCGAAACCATTTCATCCGGCCAAACTTACTCAATAATGAAAAAATGACATATTCACGACAAACTCGTTGATTTAGTACAGGGGTCTCCAAACTACGGCCCGTGGACCAAATCCGGCCCGCGAAGCCATTTCATCTGGCCCGCGAAGCTATTTCATCCAGCCGCAGAGACATTTTGTGAATAACGAAAAAAATAATATATTTACGATAAAATTGTTCATTTGGTACAGTGCATTTCAACATAGCTACAAACATACGTAAGATGTCCCGGCCCTCGAACTGTTGTGCAAAATCTTACGTGGCCCTCGGACAAAAACGTTTGGAGACCCTTGATTAGTAGAATGGGCAGTAACACATCCCGAAACAATGGTAATGCGTAAGACGGCCACGCGAATGTCAGTTGGCTAAGTATGACTGCGCTGCAAGCTGGTCTAACTTTAAGTGATATGTTGCCGCAATCTTAGGCCTTTGTTAATAGGCCAGCCTAATCTTAGCTGGTCACTACATCCCGTCTGAATCCTGACTGTCCCGTTATACTAAAACCACAGAAGCAATAATTCTCCTTTCTTATTAATAAACGCACTTTTCTTATTAAACAACATTCATGAATTGACATTCTTTTGTTTTGGACCATGGGTTGATATTCGGCCCTCCAACTGCTGTCAGTTTATGCGGCCCTCGGAAAAACAACTTTGGAGGCCTGTGCATTAAACGCTAATTATAGTAATGCAAATCATTTCAAACCATCTACATTATCAGAACTTTATTATTTTCAGTTTAATTTGACACGAGTATAGATGTGATGGTATATGCAAACATTTCGAGATATTATACACAACTTGGGTTAAACTTATGTTGGAGTTTCTCAAGCGTTTCTTCTGTGATAAACTTTTCTGATAATGACGAGTTAACAATTTGAACTTCTTCTATCAGTGACTTAAATTTTTCCGCAAGGTCTGCAAAACACGATTTAAATTTGATTGTTTTGTTTTTTCTTGCTTTTGCGCTGTCGCTGCTTTGAACTCTTCCTTGGTTCAAGGTCACGATGTAACGCAAGCTTCCTCCCGGTTCACTCGGATTTGTTTTGATGGAAAAGAATTTGTCTCCAGTCACCTGTTGTTTTACTCGCATTTCCAAAGCAGCACGAATATCCGCAAATTGATTGGTTTGCGCTGAGCTGACACCAACCATTGAATCAGCAAGTCGCACTCGACCGAACATTGCACTTCTAGCGCGATGATTAGTCTGGTCGAAATTGGTTTGATCGCATTCTGTACAGCAGCATTGTGAACGTTTGGTATAGACCTTAAATACTCGTGCATGCCAATTCCTGCTGTAGAACTAGCAGAACAACATCTTCAAACCTACAGACGAAAGTCCTAGCTCACAGTCGAAATGCAGTGCTGTTTAGCGAAAAAAACCCATATCGAAAACTTCCAATTGGATTTTGTGAGTTTGATTGGAGTTCGAGCCCTTTGGCGTAAATTATCATCATATTCTCACTGCAACTGATAATTGTAAACATGTCCCGATATCAAAATACCCTGGATTTCCAGCCAAATGCCAGTTGGGGAGTTCAGTCAGTCTTCTCTACTTCTTACAATGAAAACAGAGAGGTTAAACAGCAGTTGTTTGAGGTTGAAACAGTTTTACTTGTCAAAAGCCTAACTAACACCCTATCTGTGGTGATCGCACAGGCAAATATTGTGGTGATGTAACAACTAATGTGCTGTGCCTCACAGACGCATTTTTTGCATCAAACACGAAAATTTCGCAGATGTGACATGTCACCCAATTGTCGATGTGGTACTTTGTCGTGCTACCAAGCTGTCCAATATTTCTGAATAAAAGCTTTGCAAAACCTAACATCGTCTGTTTGCGATAGAGAACTAATGCATGCAGTTCCAATCATTCTATTTGCTGTAGTTTTCATTTGGTCAGTCATAAAAATCACATTTGGAGTTTGAACATTTGGTTTCGAACTATGTCAAGTGTGGTGATAAAAACATTTTTGGTTCAAGTTTAAAATATGATCAAATCATTCTTTGCTATACTACAGGCATTCGCAATGCGAATATAGAGCCTATTTGTAAGAAGCTAAACAATTGCTTGGTAAATTTATAGTACCAGAGCAATGACCAAAGTTGTTTTGAGTATCATTCAAATAACGAGAAACAGCAGTGGTAATAGCTTTTGCCTGCATCAAGATGTTACTTGCTACCCTCGAGGAGTGGAAACTTCCAGATCGTGACGCTTCCTAAAAAGCGCGCTTTCCGTCAGGAAGCACTTTATCTTGACAATATCCTGTAGTATGTGCAATTGCAGTCTTTCATGAGGAGGTTGAAAACGATATAAAGCTTTCTCGATTAGGTTCATGAAATCGTCATTTGCAAAGAGCAGCAGTCGTCGAAGATGCCGTCGCAGGGCACGAAATAAATTAACAAAAAGTTGCTTCAAGAAATAACAAGAATAGCAAGAAATCTGAGTTTTGAAAAAAGAAAGCAGAAACGTTTGCATAATCAGAACCTTATATTTAGGAAACAACAAGCATTTAGGATATAGGTGAAAAGCAAATGCAACAAAACAACTGAAAACTGAAAAGGAGTTAAGCGTTAGAATCTTTTAGTGCAAGGTGAAAGTTGCTATTACCTAGGGCAGAAAGGCGGACTTTTTTGACTTTTGTGAGGTTGTTTATGAACTGCGGGGAAATATTTTTTGGATATTTTACCACAATATTTGAATGCTAATGACCCAGTTATACAAACAAGATTTCTGCCTTGCATGCGCGACGTGAAATCAGTGCTTAAGGTGTTTGCGCTACAGTACAAAAATATTTCTACAAAATGATTTCGAAGAAACTTATGTTGGATTAGTAAGAGCATTTACCTTACACGTTTTTAGTTGTAGCCGAACGTAGAGCAAATTGCAGTCATGCTTCAATCAGGAGAGCGTTTTCGTTGCTTGTACAGGTTGCGCAAAATCTACAAGTGCAAGCAAACAAGCATCTCTACTTGAACAACGTTTCGTGTTAGATTATGAATTCCGTTTCTAGATACCATAAGCTGCTATCATAAACAAAGTTAAGGACATGCATCCTTTGCATAGAAGTCAGGAACGTAACAACGCCGGCACTGAAGTGAGTAGAGTGATAATTTTAATGCAATCCGGGAAACACATTGCACTAATTGGTAATATGTCAATCGGGATACTTGAAGATAAGAATCAAATCGTCACGTAAAAGTTGTTGAAACCATTTTCTTCTCTGACAGGCGGTTGCACACGCAGCTATATTTTTGCAAAAGCAATTGCTAAGCTCCTTATCACTTTGTTGATGACCTTCACAAAACGCAATACGGTTGCCATTAAAATCTTTTGATGTTTTGTAACTTCTTGCAACTGGTGAAGCGACTGTAAATGCAAAGTAACTGTTGTTATTTGCAAGTTTTCAGTTCAGTGATTTAAATGTACTTATGAAAAAGTGAGTGATTACGATTTGATAAGTTAAAGATGACTTTGGCCACATGAATTTCAAAATCGAAATTTTCAAAATGAGATATTGACAAAATGAAACAAGCAAAATTAGCAAACATTGCATTTTCAGCCTTTTGACATGTTACTAGAAAGCAGTTATGTTGCTTGTCTAAGGGATGTTTTTACAAGTCAAAAACCTCTGTATGCTAGATAAGTTGTAATCAGGGGTGTGCAAAAGTTACAACATGGAGTGAATGCCGCTATATTAAAGACGAGGCATTCCTAGGTACAGTTGAGACAGTTATTCACATTTTCCTCTGGAGAATTTCACCAAATGATTAAAGAAAAGAACAAGTGAGGTGCTACTTTAAAAATTGAACGTAAGTTGCTCCCACTTTGATGAAGTTGTGGGGATAAGTTGTGTTTCCCCCGACAGCACCATTGGCTGTAACAAAACTAAGCCTCAAAAGCAGAACACAGCAGGGATTCCTCAGTACATTAAGAATGAAATGTGTTCATTTACTCTCAACAAATAGCCACCTTGTGCGCATGTGTCGGCTCATCACAGTCAAGAACAGCTCAAGCTCGCCAAGCAAGCTGTATAAATAGATTGACTAATGGCCACTAAATTCTTTCACTTCCTTCCAGTCAAAATAGAAAAGTTGTAGCGACGTGAAATACTTGTAGACGAACGTTTGTATACAACTGGTAGGTCACTAGACCAATTGCAACCAAGTACTATCACGGTGCGTTTGGCCGCTTCGCAGCATATCTATTTTTATACCAGGACAGAGCGTCACTGAAAGCAGTAAACTATTGCTCAGAAAAATTGCTGATGTGAAATAAAAGTTAAACAGTCTTCACTCTTAACTTAGTTTTCATACATCACTAAAGAGTCGGTGTTTGCTTGCAAATAAAAGTAAGTTCAACACCATGCTAGATTTTCGTTCCAACCTAAGATTACACAACGTTTGCTTACCAGACGGAAGTCATGCAACTTAAATGAGGCAAATTACGCAAATCTGTGTTTTCAACTGTGTCAAGCGTTATGTTAAAATTCTGAAAAAATTGTTAACCAATGCAATGCAAATCAATTGAATTCGCAACATTCGATAAGTTGCCAAAAATGGTTTCAAATTCTTTGTTCACAAGTCATCTCGATTTTCACCAAGCAATTCGTGCCACATTTCGATGTCACTACCGGTGCTTTGCTTTTCCCTTTTCAACCGTGCCACGGTACCAGGCACCGACTGTTGGAGATCTCAATCAAGAGAAAGTTGTGCAAAGGTGGCACAGTTTGATTGGCTGAACATTTTCTTTTTCGCTATTGTGTGCAGCAGCTTCAAGTCGAAGAAACATTGCTTTTCGGAAGTCTTGCGCTTGTTGCGACTCAAATGAATTGTTTAGGCCCTATTCATTTCGGGATTCTCTACCTGGAAAAACTTTTCTCCTCAATCTTGAAGCGTACTAAACTGGTGTAGGATCTTTTCTGCTTGCTTGTAAGGATCTGGTTTGATTTGTCGATAGCACTCAAACCTCCTTCCATGCAGGCCCGTCGCCAGGATTTAGCAGCAGGGGGGGCCAAAAGCCAGAAGGGGGGCCACATTTTTAAAATACAGGGTTGGATGTATGTAGCAACCTGGGGGCAAAACCTGAAATGGGGGGGCACCGATTTCAAATGGGGTGCCGGGCACCACTGGCCTCCGCGCTGGCGACAGCCCTGCTTCCATGGTTGTAACAAGCAGTGAGGGAGGGGAACAATAGTCCACCTTCTCTAGAAAATTTTGAGAAATTTGACCAAAGTAAGAAAATGGGCACACATGTGAAAACGAGACAAGATTTGGTAATCTTCAAAAAAAGTCCATAGAATTTTAGGAAAACCTGTCTAAAATTTTGGAAAGTTTTTAACTAATTACTCACAACTTTTTAGTTTGTAAATATTTTCTCGAAATTTAAAGAGAAATCAGAGGATGATTCCTTACTTGTTCGTCGAGACACTTTCAAGGCAAGCAGTGGAAGATGGTTAAAACCAGTGGTTCTCAACTTTTCGCTAAAAGGAGCAAAATCTAGACTCACGATGATGTTAGAGAGCCGCACCATATATTTCAAAAGAAGTCAGTTGATACGTTTTCTTGCAGAACACAAACTATTACAGATATTATTAAAAGACTGCTGAGGACCGCACGACGGGTGCTTGGGAGCCACATGCGGCTCTTAGCACCGCGGTTGAGAATCACTGGACAAAACAGTGAGGCATACCTGTTATGTTACTTGAGGAACATAAAAGTCAGAAAAAAATCAAAAAAGTCCGCATTGTTTCATTCCTTGCTACCATATGCTCATCTAAATCGTTAAGATTTTCCCAGAACGAATCCTTTCTGCTGAAAGTAAATTTCGCTGCCAGCTGCCACGTTATACGCTACTCTGCTACTCTGACAGCATTTCGTCTTATGGTGAATTTTTTAAAATATTTTCTTGCATCCTGTACGCGTTGGCGAGCTTCGCACAAGCCATACAGCCGTTCACGTGAATACTTACACAATTAGTTTGAAACATTCACTCAAGATAATGCATTGATGACAATGATTTTCCTATTTACTGAACATGAAGTGCTGCTTTCAGGGCCGGCCCTAGCAGGTGCGGGGCCCAATGCAAGAGCTAGGCGCGGG
>JGI24022J15233_10000364_pt1 | contig 27048 bp, 15 predicted proteins | sample Ectturendosymbi2_FD_15233 | JGI IMG/M metagenome (IMG submission 15233)
TATATATTGCTCTATAAGAGATATATAAGCTGCTCTGTGACCCAAGGATCTTCGTACCCCTTGATGTTCAATCTCGTACCCCTTGGGGGTACGAGTACCCCTGGTTGGGAACCCCTGTAATAAACGAATGCATAAGTGACGGCGTCTTTCCGGACAATCTAAAAATCGGTAAAGTAGTATTAATTTTTAAGTCGGGAAATAGCGAAATTCCTACTAATTACACAGACCGATGTCAGTGCAAACATTCCTGTCAGAAATATTTGAAAAAGTACTCTTCGCCAGACTGAACGATTATTTCTACCATAAAGAAACTTGTTGAGCAGTCAACAAAGCGGTTTTCGCAACAACCATTCCACAGTCTTGGCCATTACATTGCAGACTTGTACGAAAAACTTTGATTCAGTGAATCATTCCATATTGCTGATAAAACTTGAGCACCGCGACTAATGAGGAAACGCGTTTAAACTGATGCAGTCGTATCTTTCCAACAGAAAACAATACATTCAAGGAAAACACTAAATCATCTATAAAATCAATTATTGTTGGGGTCCCCCAAGGCTCGATTATAAGCCCATTGTTATTTTTGTTGTTTATAAATGACTTATCCAATTCAAATCTTATGAAAACTATACTTTTTGCAGGTAATGCACTTTTAGTTCGGAGTGACAATAATCTGGAAAAATACAAACTCGGTTAATCGTGAAATGACAAAAGTAATTGATTGGCTAAATGCAAACATGCTCTCACTAAATTTTTCTTAAAAAAAATTATGTTAATCACACACAAACATGTAAGCGCAGACTCCATTGAAATAAATGTAAAGTACAATCGTATTGAAAGAACTTTGAGTTACAAGTACCTTGGTGTAATTGCAGATGAAAAACTGACATGAGAGAGAATAGTAAACGGTTGTGTTGTACCATATCCAAATATGTTGATGTAATGTATAACGTTAAGCATTGTGTTTGTAACCGAGCACTGCGTATATTGTATCGCAGTCTAATAAATTCACAAGTACACTATGGAACTATTGCCTAAGCAAGAGCAGCTTCATGTCATCTACAGCCAATATCGGTTGTTTTAAATTGCGCCATGAGATATTTGAACACATATGAACTTGTGACTCGGAAAGTTACTAACATTTATAAAACGCAAAAAGTTCGACGACTAAAAGATATTTACAGTCTTGAAGTGAGCAAATTCATATATAAATACAACAACCTTGAGCTACCGGCTACATTTAACAATTACATTTAACAATTATTTTTAATTCATTATAAATGTTCATCCGTATAATACGAGACAAACTAATTCTCAGTAATTAACATTACCAAAAACACGTTCAAAATCACGTGTGAAAATGTTAAAACACAGTGCAATAGAAATCTGGTCAAAAATTCCTTTAGAAATGAAAAATAAACAGTATTTGACACTTTCTACAGCGAAATATACAAGAAATGTGTTACTCGGGTACTAAAACATTTTGGTATTCTTTTTTAATTGGTGTACGTTAACCAGGTGCATTGATTTAATTATTTAACGCTGTTACTATGAAAACAATGTAATCATGAGGTATCGCTGTTATATCTCACTCAGTTTGGATTTTGTTACGTTCGCTAAAATTGGTCGCATTAGACTCGTGTAAATAGTGGGATGCTTTTAGTTTTCAATCGCATTGCGAATCATGCTTCGACCCAGCAGTTGTTTTGTTTTGCTGCGACATTTCGGTCATTTGTCTCACAGTTGTATTAAAGCTTACCGTAGCAGTGTTCGTCAGCCTATGTTTTCAGACATTCTGACCGAAATGACTTAATTTTTTTCGGTCATCTCAGAAACATTTCGGTCTATGACCGAAAAAAAACAGCCGAGCAGTAAACGAATTTCCGTTCCCAAGCATGGATCATCACATCGACTGATAAATGTACTTTAACCCCCTTAATTTCTGTGACATCATTGCAGCACTGCGCCAGTCCGTAACTCCCGACGCATTTCCGCTTTAGCTATATCACGAATATTTCCAAAATATGTGAAAACAACAAATGTTTTATGTGGCATTGTTAAATCAATTTCTTACGGTGGCTTGACCTTGCCTGCAACGCATTTTGGTTCAATAAATCATATAACCGCATAGCGCATATTACACATTTTACTCAGCAACAGACTTTTGGTTACTGCTATAAGCTGTTCCCTTTACACTGTGCGTAGCTTCGTCCTGAGGGGAGCCTCCCACTTCCCCATGCATTTTATAAATGAGTCTGCTTGAAAGTCATCGCAGCACTATATTATAACTAGTACCTCATATCTATGCTTTTACTTCATCAAAGTAATGGCGTTAGCGCCATCAAGCGTATGCTATTCCACTACCGCCACATATCTATCTTCGTGTTCTTTCATGTATTTGTGTGTTCCTTATTACTGCCATGCATGCTTGTTGCGTGTGGGAGTGAAGACGTTATAAAATAAAGCTGTTACTAAAAAGAGATTACTTTTTTTCGGACAACGGCAGTTTTTAATGGAGGTCGTGGTGGTTTTATTGGAGTGCTTTTTTTGTCACAGAAACCAGGGAACTTTCTCGTGTAGTTTCCATACGTTTGCAAAATTTTGAACGATGAGCGATTTGCCGTTTAGCAACTTTTTCACTGAATTGGTTTCGAGTGGGGTCATTGTGGCCTGGACCAGTTTCTGTGCCAAAAAAAATAAATTGACAAAGTTTGCTACTGATAAAATGATAACGAATTCTAATTAATTGTGCGATCTATATCTGCAAGCCTCCTATCTCACAACGAAAGAGTAATCTGTGCGTCTCTGCAACTTGAGCTGGAAATAATTGTTAACGTTGAATGCCTCGCCGGTTTTACATTTATTCTGTTGACTTTGTTACAATCCTTGGTTCTCTCGTTTGCGCTTGCAGATTCACTTCGGGACAAGGGATTGGAAACTAAGAAGCTTTTGTGGAAGTCTTGCTTTGCTCACTTTGAATTCGCTTTGAACTCCTTCGCTTCAGTCGGTGACGTCACAAACCAGGCAAGCGCTAATGGCAGAAGTGTAATATCCATCCCGGCGTTATCTTTTATGCGATATTCAGTTGGCCAGCGTCGATTGAAATACTGTGTCAAAATCGTTTGTTTCCACTACCATGTCATTGCCTGCTGGTTTTGGTAAAATCAAGCGCAGTTAAAGTCAAACGTTACCGTGAAAATACGTTTTGTCGGTGCTCACAGTGCCCGGCCCAGCGTGGACCTGCAAACCATCAACTGTAGTTCGTTGTCGTTGTTGCTGCCATTTGCTCGCTTATCAACAAACGACCGCGCTCACATTTCTCAGGCGTTGGTTCTTTCCAATATGGGGAGGCTGATGAGGATTTGCGCCCAGTCGATCGCCGATTCCGAAAACGAGGAGTTCACCCCCTACGAGCAGAACTTGTACGACAACGCCATCGAATATTATCAGAAGGTCAGTTGCAAAATTTGAAAAGTGTGTCATGTAATGTCGTTGTTTCTATAGCAACCCAGATCTGTAAGTCTGTGGCGGACGAGCTTTTGCTGATTGCGGGGCATTTTTTACTTTTCACTCGAAAATATGTATTTGCGCCTCCCCAAATTTTTGTACAGCACGACGACGACCCTGGTTTCATGCGTACCGTTTCATTATTTGCCTGCAAGTATTTCTTAGGTTTTTCGACTGTTACCTTTCGGCAGGCTTTGGCAGTACAGCAGGGTAGCGGCAGCAAAGACAGCACTCGGCAAGCAAGTGCCGCGGGTAACGGCAAGAAGTCATCTGCTCTCTCTGTGCACGACAACGTATCATGGGAGTTGAGCTCCACCTACTTCGCTTTAGCTCAGCGACTGCAAGACCACGCCCCGCTGCATATTAAAACTCAGGAAGAAATAGAGCGGCAGGTTGGTGTTACGCGACGCTATGAATTTTTTTCAAGTGATTTCTTTCTCTTAAAGAAAAACTTTTCAGATTTGTTTTTTAAAAACAAGTATGGGCTTGCAAGCATCAACTGGCATAACACCACGGCTGTCATTCGAAAAGCCTTTTTATTGTTTTGAATTGACTTTTTTTCTCATGTTTTGAAGCCAAACAACAATAAGCTACTAGATGCCGTTGGGATATTTTTAAAAAGAAATAGTGTTTCTCACACTTTCAGCTTTTTTCTGTATGACTAGTCAAAAACTTTAAGCTTTTCTGTTGGGTCAATCAGGAACCAGTGGTGGCGCCTTCGGCACAGTATCAAGACAGTACTGTGACCACGCCTTCAGCGCTTAAAATCGAAAGATACTAAGGATTTGCAAATACATTGCAACGGCTGAAAGCGAATCGCTTAGTTGTTTTTCAGCAACAAGTCCCCACAAGGGCGACAGTTAAATCAAACAGCAAATTTTTTCACTAGGAAATCAATTTCGCGTCATTTACGCATCCTTAGACCTGTAAATGGCAAGCAAAAGCTTACGGGCGAAATGATGAAAAAGCTAAAGCAAGATTTAGAGAAAGTACGTGAACTGTATTTTCAAACACACGCTATGACCATAATGCTGGTTCACCGAAGTCAAAACACTGACGTTTTGACTTTGGTGAACCAGCATTATGGTCATAGCGTGTGTTTGAAAATACAGTTCACGTGGTTTCTCTAAATCTTGCTTTAGCTTTTTATCATTTCACCCGTAAGCTTTTGCTTGCCATTTACAGGACTGAAGATGCGTAAATTACGTGAAATCGATTTCCTAGTAAAACACTTTGCGATCTGATTTAACTGCGTCACCTTTGCAGAGACTGATCACTGAAATGTGGACACGTGCAAGTATGAATCATCGCAAAGTTGTGAGAGCAGAGCATGGCCGGCAGATTCTTCGAGAGCTCACAACACAGCTAGAGCCTTCAATTCCCAAAATTACTTTGTAATCTTGTTATATCGCTTTACTAACGCTGCAAGCCGCTTGCGACTAGCGTAGCAATACTGCACGATACCTGTCCATTTGATTTTTCCACCGCATACAGTTTTGTAACTGGACGTCGGAATGACGTTTCAGGCGGGGTAGTTACTCGTAATAAAATATGTTTCTTTTTGTAGTTCCTAAGTTATGAAACATGGGTGGGGAATCTGTGGCCCGCGTGAAAATTTGATATGGCCCGTATCAGAATTTTCATTGCCCAAGCTGGAACACAACATTGCGTGATAACGAAACTCCACGACAAGCAGAGACGTAGACAGTAAGGGAAGTCTCTCTCGCTCGTTGACAGTTTCCTATCCTAATATTCCTTTGGAAGATAAAAGTAGAATTTAATGATAAAATTAATTAATTTTTACGGCCTGCCAGCGATATGTCAAAATTCATGCGGCCCGCGACAGTAAATAGTTTCCCCACCCCTGTTGCAAAGCCTTCAAGGAAACTCATTCAAGAGTTCAAGTGTCACTGGATTTTTAAGACATGCTGCTGCATTTCGACTGAGCTTGTTCGAGCCGGTAAATGCATTTAAACCGAGCAAACTTTCCAACGTTCAGATATCAAACTTGATGAGCAAGTCACTGAAGAGTTGTTCGCACATATGGAAAAACACGGACAAGTGGTCCACGGCCACCTACAGGTGCGGACAGATCCATGCCAGGCTCGCCTCGCTCCATCACAACTCTTTCAGGAACGCTGTATGACCGGCTGTGCTATTTTGTTGTAGTATGGTTACTATTTTTTCTGTTTTGTCATTTTTCTTCTGTTATATCTTTTTGTTTTGTTATTTTTGTATATTATCAGAAGGTTTTTTAAGGCGTTTTAGGGACCCAATAGAATTGAAAATCGGGTTCCTAGAATCGGAGAAATCGGGTCCATGCTGGGTACCTAACATTTTCCTTAAAAAAACCCTGATTATCATTTAGATTGCAGATCACTGTTTTTCCGAAATCATTCACTTAAATTCTTGAATAATTTTCTTAATCGACATTTTAAACCGATTGCTAAAGAGGTATTCTGGTTTATTGTACAGCGCAGTTTCAGTTTTTCTCGTGTCCACTACTCGGTTGTCACTGTCAAACCCCTACCAAAATAAAGATCCAATAAATAATGGCTGACAACTCTGAGCTTACACTGAAGAAGTGGTGAATAAGGATTAGCAAACTAGTATCCCTTCGTAGTAGTCGGCCAATTTGTGCATAACCCATTTGTCGAACTTTTGATCCGCGCATTTACGCATATAACTGTTTAGTTCTTAACGCGAAAACAATCCGCAAAGTAAAAAGAAGGTTGAAGTTGAAAGATAATTTTCTCCTGTATCTTCTGGCGATGTAAAACATTTTTCTGCGATTTTCTTCAACAGACTCAGACCACGAAACGACGACAATACCGGAGTCTGGCGGAATCCCAGTATTCGAAAGCGTGCTCGTATCTCGTGCAGCTGGTGGACGAACGGCCTGCCGAACTGCTGCGCGTTCAACTTGAGAGGCTCGCGCTCAAAGAGCAACAGATCGCATGTAAGTATGAATAGCAGTTGTCAGTTGTTGCGATTAACACTAAGCCCTAAAGCGGTTTCCGTTCGTTTAAAGCGCCCAGACAAGTTTTTTGCTGTTTGAAGTGGGACAATTCGACGTGCTGTGATTATATTCGTCTTGTCGCTAAACGTCACCGTCTTGAAGTGTGAAATACATCCCCGAACAATGTCTCCCTCTGAGTTTTGTCGCCATGGTAATAACGATCGTGTCTAGACAAAAGCGTGGGTGCAGCGAGTCGCAACTGAATCGTGCAAAAGAAAAGCAATCTTACGCTATTCCCGCCCTTGTTTGGTCATTCATAGCATGGAATCGATATCTTCAACTTCTTCCTCATCGCCTGTCCTTGTTCGGATCTCTGGTGTTCTCGGCAACCGGAACAGCTCACATTTCGTTCACGATTTTCAAAAATTTTAACGCTTTTTTTGGAAGTTCTCCACGTTTTTTTGTTAGACGTGACAGCGATTGGGTTGCCAGGAGCGAAACGTCGATTTCTCCTGTTTAACGGACAGAGGAAGGAAACCCCAGAAATGTATTTTTCGTTGGGAATTCTTGAAAAATCTTCTGTTTTTCAACCGTCTCTGCTGCACAAAGCCAGAATGTCGGTTCTGACCGCGATGTATTCGTAGGCACGTATCAGCCAGATCTGGCTGTTCATGATAAGAATCACTTAGCTTTTCAAGAGTTTTTCGTCGGTCGATGGTTGTTCTTGACGCCCCTGTTCATGTAGTAAAAAGAACCTACCCGCGGTGCTCGTTGCTTACAGCCAGCCATCCGCTTCAAACAAACTCGAAACATCTTCATAAAGCAGAATTCCTGAAAGATATCTGCTAAAAACATGTCTAACGTTCGTTCTCTTTAGTACAGGCTGTTTTTTTGCTGAGTCTTTTCGTTCATTTTTTGCTGAGACAGTTTGGTCACATTATCCCATAGCAGTATTGAAACTCGCCGCAATAGTATTCGTTAGTCGAGTTTTTCAGATATTTTGACCGAATTGACTTAATTTTTTTCGGTCGTTTAAAAAAAATCGGTCTATGACCGAAGAGTACAGGTCGCTACGTTAGAAAAACCGCGTGAGAAATGGTTGTCAAGAACTGTGCGGAAAAAAAGGTAAGTCACAACTGAACAAGGCGGCCACAGAAAAGGTCTGCGCGGAAAATGTGGCAGCGCAATCACTTTTTGCTGGTTTCTAATCGTCACGTGACGTCTATCCGACTCATCCCTGCTTGATTTGGTGCCTTGTCAACACTCCATGCAACAACAACAACAACTGCTTACAGTGCAAATGCATGCGCGTTGGCGGCGTATATACTGGGCTGTGTTCGTTTCATGCGATGCAAGTGGTTGGGACAAACCAAGAACCAATGCGCTCGAAATTACATTTAAGTGGTTTTATTCGTTTCGATATTGGGTCACATGCACGCAATTTGTTAAACATCCATGGATCATGAAATAGAAATCGCCACAGGTTTCGCTTGTATTGCACCTTTGTTTTTTTAATCAACGACTTAAGACGCTTCTACGGCCTCTGACGAAGTGGGCTTAAATCTTTCAGCTTCAAACAATTCGAACGAAAGAGCAAAGACAGCTGCGGAGGCTGTTGCATGTCTGAGCGAATGCACTGCGCCACTTGATAACATGAAGACCTTCTTAGAGGTAACACATCGGAGCGTGTGTCATCATCGTGTACTTGCGGGAATGTTGGACTGTTCGAGGTTTTTATGCGATGCAAGTGCTTTGAATCTGCCGCAGGTTAAAGCGCAGTTGTTATACTGGTCGCATACTGTTGGCTTTCATAATTGAACCAAAACCAGGTTATTAACGTCACTCTGCGCGAGAAGTTCTGGAGCGAATCACGTTATCGGAGTTCAGAGAGAGGGAATTTCTTTGGATTCGATATTTTAACCTTCTGGAGTTCAGCTCTGCGAAAAAAAAACTTACCAAGCACGCCCTTTTTTAAGACTGCAAGTGAGCAAAGAATCTCGGTTTGTTGATGCTTTTAATTCGGGTTTAGAACAATCTCGGCGACAACGACGAAGAAACGTCGTATTCGGTGGATCCCCTATCGCAGTGCGATGTATTGCGGATCGAAAAGATCAAGAAGATGACATTTTCTTACGACTTGGACGAGTGGAGTGGGCTGGCGAAGATCGTTTCGAAAATCGTGCTTTCCCTTCTGCTCCTGCTTCTAAAGTCGGCGCAACCTCCAAGTAGCACCGAGTCGACGAGCAAAAAAAAGTGATTTTATCTTTTTCAGTGATGTTTGCTAGGAAACTATTTTTTGTAGCCTTTTTTTCGCTGCGTACCACTCACCAACACCCTGTTGACTTTTACAAACATTTTTCCTACGACGAACACCGCAGAGGTGCGACAGTGTTATTATGTCTTTCTATACCTCAACGTGCTCAACTGTAGTTTCGCCAAGAAATAGGTGTGACGTAAGTAGTTCTACTAGTTGTTAGTAAAAGGTGCTGTCGCTGTCAGTATGACCATACTGCGGTCATTTTACTGGGATTTAACGAGGATAATTGTTTAGTTGCAACTTACCACGACATCTCATACATGTCGCTATTGCCACCCACGACTTCTGTGCAAAAACTGGAACCATTGCGTTGATTGAAACCATTCGAGAGCTCGCGAATCAAATAAAAACAGCGGCCAGGTGCGTGAAAAGCGCGTCGTCGAAGCTGCTGTACCTCGGAAACCAAAACTAAGTAACTAGTTTGAACTGGATTGCCGAACCTGGCAAGAAATCCTCATCACGCACCATGTTCATTGTACTTCGCAGATCGCATTTGTTGGGCAACGCCCCTTCCACGCCCCTCCACCTATACAAGGAACTTTACAGCCGAGCACTGCGTGGTCTACAAGGAAGCAGCTCTTCCTTCAGTGAGAAACAGAAAGATCCAGAAGCGAAACGACGCAGTGCTTTGCTAGACAACATTATCGCAATCCTTATTGTGCTTGAGGACATTGCCAGGGCTAAATTAAAATGACTAGTGATTGGTGTATTTCTTGCACGTTTTTCTTTTTCGCAGCATGGCTTTTGTTATTTGTCGTTTTCAATATCTTGTTCCTTCGGTATCAGACCACTGCTATATCAGTAGCACGATGCGTTTGACTGGAAGCGATTTCCAAGACGCCAGTCCTAATGACATGTTTTGCTTTCCGCCTTAGGCTGCTGCTTTCTTCCAGTGCTTCAATTCATCCGCTATTTCGTTTCGAGTTTGTTTTCTTTTCATAACTGTCACCCGATGTAGACTCTGTGAAACAAAGTGTCGCGTTCTGTCTCGTTTCTTTGCTTCGCTATCCGCTGAAAATTTAAATGTCGCAACGCTATACGTCCTGCCCCACTTGCGAGTGTTGGCCACCTCCGTCTTTCGCATTGTTTGCGAAGTATATTCGCGATCCTTTATTGCGGGGGCGGGAGACCTGCCGCCCAATGGGCCAAATGCGGCCCGCGTGAACATTGAATATTGTCCGCATCAGAATTTTCGTCACCCAAGTTAGAACACGACATCGCGTCCAAACGAAACTCCATGGCAGGCCGACGTGCAGACAGCAAGTCAAGCAATTCCTCTCTCGCTCCTTGACATACTTTTCTCTCTTTCCTTTGGAAGATGAAAGTAGATTTTGAAGATAAAAATTAATTGATCTTTGCGGCCTGCCAGCGATTTTCTACAACTCATGCGGCCCGTGATAGTAAATAGGTTCCCGCCCCTGCTTTACTCGATGGACGCTTTGCTCGATGGACGGGACGTAAAACAAAATACGCGGAAAATCAGATTGGCACAGGTGGACCTTTTGGCGCGCACAGTTTTCGGCCGTAATGAAAAAAAATCTTAACAAAACATGATGTGCTGGTGTAGTTTCAAAGAGTTGCTTCTAAGTTGGTAAGTTGCAATGTTTTAAACGAAGAGGAAAATTCGCAATTGAAAAAAAATCGTGTCGCTGTCGGGTGTCCTACACGTCAAAGCAAACTTCAATCTTTCATTTTTCGGCCCCCACGGCCCTGAACTGGGTTATGACACGTGTGAAAGTTCAGTCAGACGTGAAAAGTGTCTTGATAACAAAATTTTAACATAAAAGTGCAATAATTACTGGTACGGTTCTAACTATCGTGCTCATGATTACATCCGAGGGGTTCTTGATGGACAAAATACGGCCCAAACGGTCCATCACTGAAGAAAGGTTGATAACCACTGAATCACGCCACGGATTACCTTCAGATCAGTGCTCAGACTGTCCACAGCTCGCCCGAAACATGTTGCAAAATTTCGCAATACGAAATATTTTTTCAACAGAACATACATGGCACATACGGAAATTCTTTGGTTTAGATGTCTATGCGTGCAAGTAACAAAGTTGGCAAACCGCTATTTCGGAATGGAATCACTTTACTTGCAAATATTAGACTAAAATCTGTAAAATGAACCACAGTTTTCTTTTTTCACGATGCAAAGCGCTAAAAAGTATGTAAACGATATTTCTTTCCGAATGTTTTCGTGCGTGCGTTCTGCCACTTACCAACTTATCAAACTCACTTTCAATTCTCATTTGCACATCTGCTATCCCCTCCAACCGTAGCCCATCCTTGAATTGTCAATGAAACTCTTACAAGATTTCACTTTTACTATCTAGCAAACTCCTCTGCAGTCATCTGTTTTAAGGCGCTTGTCTATCGTTGTCTTACCGTTTAAGGCGCAGTGTTTCCGTCAGTGCTCGTTGTTTCAGACGATTCCGCAGCGTCCGATCATATCTTGCAACAAAAAGGCGCTCATCAGCACCCGACCTCAGCAAACTTCACGCGATTTTGTGCCGGTTTTGCTGCAAATCGTTCGACTGTGTGCTTGCCGAGCGTGCAATGGTATCTCTGCTTTTGAGACTCGTTTGTGATTGCGTAGTGTTGTGTATTCCAGAAACCTGTGGCAAATACAAAGGGTGCTGCTGTCATGTCAGTCATCCTACCCTGGTAAAAGTTTGCTCCAAGACAAATCTGTTGGCGCAGTGGTATCAGAAAGAAAATTTTTTACCTTTGGTCAGTTGCTTCTTAATCCAACACCCGCCAGTGTTCCGATAACTTCAGCGATTAGTGTTAAAGTGTATGCATTGTTTGTAATGGTCGTGCGGCGTTAACAGGACGTAGAAATATTTGAAAATTTGTTGAAGCAGTAAAATTTGTTGTATAACTTGGCGGAAGTCGTGAAGTCCATTTACTTGTGCAACGAGTCCTATATTGTGCATTCAGTGCTTACATCTTTGAGGCTGAATCGTGTCTAAAGCCTGTTTTTTTTCAGGCATAGACCGAAATGATTTTGAATGACCGAAAAACATTGAGTCATTTCGGTCAGAATGTGTGAAATTACAGGCTAATGAACACTGTTACGCCGATTTTTAATACAACTGTGAGAAAAATGACCTAAATGTGACCAAAATGTCTCAGCGAAAAAAACCCAGATCTAAACACTTATTGACTGGGACACCTCACAAAAACTGGTGTTGAATTGCGAGCATAGAAGGTTTAACCTCATGCTTACAAGTGCACTTGAAGTTTACGACGAAGCTTAGATGTTAGGAAAGGGTTTTTATTGTGTAGAAACAGAATAAAGGCAAGCTTCACCAACGCAACCAGTTTCATAACCTACAGCTTTGCTTTTACTGTGCAAGCCGAGAACCTTGGTGTTGCGCCGAAGAAAATACGACTGTGGTTCAAATCAAACCTCACAAAGAGTCGAGAAGCAACAAAGGTTACGTAGAGTGCTGCTGGCGGAAACAGACAAGGAAGTTTTCAAAAGCCTGTCGGTATCGTGAGAAATGAATTTCAGGAATTTCCAGTCTATGAACACTGATGCACGGCGTCAAAACCTTGGCAGTCTTCACTTCGACGTTTTTTATTTGTCCCTAATATCCGTTCTAGGGTCGAAATTATTGTCTTTCCGAAGTTTTCGTTCGGTTACCTGACGCTTCAAGTGCCAAACGAGTTCTTTGTCAATTGTTGTAAGCGCAGTGTGACGTCAAATCGTATCGTATGAAAGTATCAGTGAAATATTATGTTTGGATATCACAATAAATGGTTTTGGTGCGTGGTAGCCCACGTGAAAACTTGGCATGTTTGAAGAAAACAGTGAAAAAAATTTTTCACAGAAAAAAACTGCTGTAAAAAACGAAGTGCAATACGTGAATTTACAACATGGTTTATTCACAAACTTCAATGTGAGACATTTAGTTAGCGGAGTTGGGTGTAGTAAAGAAGAAAATTCGTCATGATGTTTTTTATTAGAAAGAATAGTATCAAAAAATAATTAAAAAAACATTTTTTTCACTTTGAAAGAAATGTCAGTTAATATAAATTTTTTAAATAAAATGTTATTGTGTAAGAAATTGTTTTATTCACATAAAGTATTTTTGTGAAAAAAATTTCAGAGATTTTTTTTAAATAACAGCAAAAATTTTATGGCACAAATGAGCCACAACATACTGGTCTTAAAATTTTGAACTTAACCTTGGCTTTGACCTCGTTTTTTTGCGATGATTTTCTCGGACTGAAAAACAATCCTCAGATCTCTTGCCTTGCCCATGTCTACTCCGATTTCGGCGCAGTTTTGGTCTTTGCATTAGTTTTATTTTACAAACGTTTCAAACTTGCTTTTTCCTAGTTCGATTTTGCCTGCGACACCGACTGTGGGGATTAATTTTTTCTACAAATTTATGTCAAAATTCGCTCGACAAAGTAAGTTTCTACAAAACTTTCGTTGAAACTAAATTACACCTATGAGATTTTAGAGTTTTACGCAAGATTTTTTCTTGTTGAGACGAGCTCTATAGGAGGGAAGCAAGCTCTATTTTTGTACAGTGTCGATGACATTGCGTATAACAAAGATATTGCTGGAAGCCATTTCATCAAGCTCCATATCGCCTTCGCATGTTACAACTTTCCCTTTCAGGAAGTGCGTTCCTTTTCCTAGTTTCTCTCCCCTTGTGGCACAATATATTCTAAACTTTACAGTCAATCTGGCATCCTCTTATTCCGACTATTGACCCGCGAATGGCCAATGATGTGGCTTATACCAATTCAGACCCTCTGGTAACTGGATAAAAGAAATATTGCGCACCCACGCAAGCAATGATAGTCAAGTCAAAATCAGCTTAGCAATATGCTACATATTTTCTATAACAATGTTTGATTTATAGCACGTTGTATATTGCAAAAAAAGTTGTTGACAATAACATCTTTGTGTCGATTTTGAGTGGACGCTTGCCAACAGCTCACACGATTATGATGCAACAACCTAGGGAAAAGTTTGGTGGCGAATGATTGTTCCTCCTCGCACCTATGCACTTGGGTCTTCAACCCGACAGCCTACAGGTTCAGGTTCAAAGGCAGTTGAAACATGCAAATGACCGACATGATGCCTACATTTCACGGGCAACTCTTGCTGTGATTCCAGCAGTTTGATAAGGCGGGGCAGGGTTTCACTCAGGCGATCCGTCATCGTTACGTCGCACATTTCATCACCCGTTGTCTTATCTCCTTTTCCTGAAAAAGCGACAATTGCTCTTCTGTCATCAAGCAACTCATGGCTGGAATGGGCACTCAGTGCTTATCGACGAGCGGTGCCAACTCATAGTGATGCTGCACTCCCACGCTTCTGTCACCGCGTGGCGTCATCGCGCATACATCGCATTCCCAGGAGGGCCGTCAATTCCAGCCAGGGTGTCTGTCTTCGAAAAACTTGGCGTTTTTTCAAGAAATGAGCAGAGACAAATGAAAATTATGATGAGAAAAAAATAGGTAAGGCTTACATTTGAAACACAATGAAAAGTCGTCATTCCCAAAGGTTACGAAGATCGTTTTTTCCAATAGTTCTTTCGCAATATTCAGATTACTGTTTTGATTGCTTTTTTCATGTCTTGAAAACTTTTTAATTTTCCTTAGACTTATGCGTTTTTTTCCCAGCTTTCTTCAGTACTTTCGCCGTGACGTAACTTTTGACTTGGGAACCTTGGCGTTATTAGGATTCTGCTGGGCAAGCTTCCTTTTTTACCTTTCTTTTCTTACTAAACCTCTAATGAAGTGGCAAAACCTTATGCAACCGTCAATAAGCAGAAAAAAGTTCGTGTGCCTGTAATATAGTTGCGCACTGCCGGTATACACGGATGTTGAAGCTCGCCACCCTACGGCAGTGTAGGCCACGTTTAAGTTCATGAAAACTCGGGATACAGTGTTGTGTTGGGTGCAAACGAAGTCAAATGCTGTGCGTTGTTATCGGCAATTAAGCAACGAGACGTCAATGCCCGTTGTTGAGCTCGTAACCATGTGATTGTGCTCAAAACACTTCCTCAGGATGGAAAAATAAAGAGAGCACAATTTATGTCATGAAGTTATGAGACAAATAATAGATTAATCAACAGATAAAATAAATGAACGAAAATATATCGTTGATTGAATAATAGAAACGTCGTTAGCAAGTCTCGTCACCCTGCTGTTTTTTGTTGTCTCTGGGAGAAAGTTTTTCAATGTTCTCGTCAAATATATGCACAATGGATGAATGGATGATTGCAATCGGATGATTGCAAATCGAATCGGATGATTGTGTAATATTCAGTCCAGTTTCATCCATATGTGTCACGATTTCTCCGGTCGATTGTGCCATGGGCCACGCGGCTCCTAACGACTCCTGAACGTTAAACTTTGCTTTGTCGTTTCCTTGCACCCGCACATCAATGCCGGGCACGAGGCTGATGAGGCCGCAAACAGTGTTCGATATGACCCGACCCCAGCATTAAGTGTTGGCTATGAACCGACTAGGAATCGAACCCATTCTTCCAGCTTTGGTGTCGAGTGCTCAACCAACTGTGCTAGTTTGATGATAGAAAATAGTTTTTCCACTATGCGATAAAAACAACAGAAAATACAAAATGCACTTAGTTATGATTCTAAAAATTTTACAGATTTTCGAATTTATTTACAAACACTAAGATGAAAGCTTTTATAGCTGAAGTGAGTAGAAAGTTTCACAACAACCCTTCAGAAAAAAACACTTCCTTGCACTGCTTTACATGCAAATTATAATAAGCGGTATACATCATCCAACCTATTTTTGCTAACACCTACTTTTAAAATTTTCCCAGTCGGCAAAGAAAAAATTGCACTGATATTACATCATTTTCAATAGATCTGAGGTGTTAGGGCCTACTTTAATAATTCTAGCAAGGTTTTGTGTTTATCCACGCTTACCACTAATTCTATTCATATGGAATCAAATAAACTTTAGATGATCAAGATTGGAGCTTGGTTAATGGAATGTGAATATGCATGAAACAGTGGTAACTCTCATAAATCAAAGTCCTAGTTCTAACCAATGTGTACATGAATCTCTATACCAATAGCAGCTGATGATTCCTACTCGGTAGACAAATTATATAGCCTATCAATAAATGTCATAATTTCTGATTAATTGTGGTTGAAGTATTTCTTTTTTAGATATTGCGTACAAAGCTCTGCCAATAAGTGTCAAGTACTCAGCCACAACAGCATTTTATGAACCAGTCACGAAGTGATATTAATTCATGCAACGTAGTTATACTGCTTGGAAATTCCTGTTTGTTGCTGTGTGCTTGTCTAGAAAATGAGAGTGGAGAGCTGTGAAACCTCCAAGAGCCAAAATGGTGAAGGCCTTTCATGACTTGCAAAGAAGTTCATGTCCTTACACAGAATTTTAATGCGGCTATAACGAAAGACTGCAAATTGCATGTTCGCTCAAAACTGGGCCATAATCACGCAGAACCAGCTCAGCACGTTTCTGCAAAAACGTGTCAGTGTTTCAAGCCTTAATTGTTGTTACAAACGTGACACGGCACCTAAATATTACATGGGATTGTCCTGTTGTCAGTGTCTACACATTGAGACCTTTTCACAGATTTAAACCCGACAGAATAAAGTTTATGCAAACGTTTCACATTTGATTCCAGAACAGTACTACACTGCTGATTCTTGCAACGCTTTACAAATAACAAAAACAACACATCTTTCCAGGTGAGGTCAACACACGAAACTTTGTTGTCAGATGCAACAGCTGATAAACTTTCGCTGCCCGCAAGTCAACTCAGTCCAATCAGCAAATAGAATACCGGAACTTACTCTATAAACACATTTTATAGGACCCGTATAAACTTCACCATGCGCCGAAAAAGCTTACTCAGCTACAGTGGCATACTTGAGCGTGAGAGAAAACGAAATGACGATTTCAGTCTCACTGCTTTGCCTTGATGTCAGCAAGAACACAATATTTAATGATCGCTCTTGGAGATTTAAACACCTTCAAAAGCAACTCGTATAAGGGTAGCCTCGTTTCACTTCAAGACAAATTTTACCTAGTGGTGATGAGGTAGTAATGGAATCTTCTACTGCAATAACTTTAAATGGGAAAATCAACTCTGCAAATGATTCAATATTTTTGTAGGTTTATACTAGTTCATATTTCATTTGTCAACTTCATCAGAAAAAAGCGTGTCCTCTTCAAAAAAATTTCAAATTGATTGATGCATGTCGACATTGAATTCGCCCGACAAAAACAGTTTTACTCATTCCACTCTTTTCACTGAAGCAATAGCTTGAAGTGCCTAAAGTTAATGGAAAACTAGTCATAGTTCCAATTTACGTTTCAGCAATACATCTTGCTTCTGAAATTCTTTTACCCGTTGAGATTTAATCACGGTTTTCTTCACTGGCTGATTGGAACATCGAGTTTCACCTTTGGGACACAATATCAAGTGTTGGAATCATAGAGGCTACAGGCTTAGCTAAACCCGGCTTGAAGCGTATATGCTTTCGAAGTATTAACTGTTAATGCCTAAGTAAAATATTGACTATTAGCTTAAGCAAGGTTTATATAGGTAATGGTCATGGCATTTCTCGTTAGTAACAGAAGTAAACAGTTTACTTTTACTTAGAAAAATGAATTATCCTGTTGTAAATATTTCTTTTATTCATTTGTAGAGTTATTTATATTAACCTCATTTAGTCAGCTTTCTTCTTGAATTATTGATATGAACACCCTTTTTTTACGCAGATTTTCCATGCTTCATGGAATTTCATGAGTATTTTTGCAAATGTATGGCTTGAACGCTGGGAGCGAGAACGGCGAAACACCCGACCTCCGTCGTCGCATTCAAGCGTACGCAGAATATAGACACGCTGCTGTCGATATTTGAGCGATGCTCCGTATTTTAACTGCCGCGAGATTAACCTGAATGAGCAGCAAGCATATCATCACGTTTGGGTTGTTAGGAGGACATGCTGAAAAACCTGGGGAGTACATTCAGCGAAAAACTAAAAAAAGTAGGCATCAACTACACATGTCATGGCCCGGTACCGCATACCCCTCACTAGCGACGACCCTTATAAGCAACCTCTTAAGCACAAAATCGGGTCGACAAAAAGTCAAGAAAACCAATTTTAAGTTCTAGTTTTGAAAGAATTACAAACTACGAACAATGAGCTTTAGGCCTTAGGTCCTTGTTCATTGAAGATAACTTGACGATAACAAGCTAATCCATTCAGCTAAATACGACTTCCGGAGATGCTCCTCAATGAGGCAAATCGTCAAAATGTATAATGCTGGTACAAAACGTTCAGTTAGCGTCACTTTAACAGTATCTCTTGTAATTTTCATTGCCAACGCGAGAAGTTCACTGAGAAACATGTAGTAGAAAAAGAAACTTTATTCTGTTCCAGAACAACGATCGCTAGTCAAGAATTTTGAAAATTCGCAAAGGTACTCTTTATATTAATCTTTCTTATAATTTAAGCCAAGCTTTCTTGATTAGGGAGTGGCAAATACCGTGCAATATAATCATCTATTACGCTTCTGCTGAAAAAGTTAAGCTCATGCAAATGTTTATTTTGTGTCAAGTGGTGGGTGGTTCAAACAGTACTGGTCTCAAAGATCCACGACTTAATCACTGTTTGAAACTGGGTGAGGAACACTGTACTATCTTACAACTCTAGTAGCAGTTTAGTAATTCCAACAAAAGACGCAATAGAAAACTGCTTAATGTAAATCACTTGCAATCAGTTAGTCAAGTGTGTATTTTGAAGGAGTTCTATACATGGTGTCAGTCTGTAGAACATAAAAACAAATTGCAGTCAATGAGTAGCGTGTACGAGAAAAGAAATTTCAATGTTTATAAAATCATAACCTGCTAATTAAAAATTTAAAACACGTGGACAAAGAATTCCTCAGTGGTTTATTCCTCAGTGGCTCGTACTACAAAATTTTTTATTTTTTGCACGACAATGCACTCGCTTCATCAGTTAGGGATAGTTTTGAAGTATAACTGCCGAAATGGATTGACTTTTCCTCAAAAAAATAGATTTTATGTTTTGTTGGTTTCAATCAGCAGTTGGTCATCTTCAAATGCTTGCGCAGGCACATTTGTAAATCGAAACAAAACGGAATAATCGTGCATTCCTAGAATACGTTGCATGCCAAATAATAAGAGCTTCACATATTGCCTTCAAATTAGTTGCTTCTCATAACAACCAATCTGTCATCTACAGTATGGTTTCTCTATGCCGAAATACAATGTCCGGTCAATAACATTTTCCCGCTTTATTTACTTTCCGGATATTTCGTCGTCAGGCTGCAACTGCCATGGAGCAATCTGACGTGTTGATAAACTGATTTTTTGCAAATTTTTGTTTAGCTTGTTTATCTCCCTCTCATTTTCCACGAACATTGCTTAGATGGCTTTGCATGTTTATTGGTGCGTAAAACGTTTTAAATTTAGCTGACAGGTGGACATTGTTGCTGCTACATATCGCCATTTGTGTTGCATTGCTGTTCCAGGCGGGAAGCAGTCACAATATCACCAAATGCATTGTTAAGATAAGGATCAGCTGATGGATCATGACGAACAAGTGGAACATTCATTTTCCTGCTCTCTCATCAATATTTGACCCGATGGCGATTTAATGAAGCATAGTGTATGGCTTGAATTGCGCTTGCGATCGCAGTAATTCCATACAATCAAGATTTGAAGTTTTTAACATATTTCTGCCACACACAAGACTTCCACAGCCAGCGCCCTACAGTATCGACAGCCAGAAGCAAACTTACGACAGGTGGTAAGATATCAGGGCATTGACCGTTTTATCAAATGTCAGAAGCTGCTAATAATTTTCCTTGGATGTGATACCTGATAAATCTAGTCCAGCCATCGCTAAAAATGCAATTTTTATGTAAAATGGGGTGCAGTCTTACATACCTTTACTTCCTACTGCATTCTTTGTATTTCGTAATGCCGCAACGTTTGATCTTATTTTTTGTCAGGTTTTATTTTTATCGGAACTTCTACTTCCCATCTAAATTGTCTAGCACGTTTGTGTGATATTGGCTAAAATTTGCTGTCATAGTGAAATCTTCGTTCTTTTGCCAGGGGCTAACCTGGAACATTTTGATTGGAATTTCCGATGGAAAATTTTTTATCCAACACATTTTTAGAATAACTTTCTGCACTAAGGCATAACTCCTAGAAAAGCGTGAGGGCACAAATACTAAAAATGTGTGTCTGCCGTAACGTTTTAACACATGTCTCAGCGGCGGTGCTTGACTTGGTGAATTATGTAAAGCTCCTGACCAGGCGTGGAAGGCTTCCATGTCCTAAACATTTTCTGCCAACACACCGAATAATCAAGTTAAGAATGAGAAAAATCTGTGAAGGCAGTCTATTTCCAATAAAACCTTATTCTTCGTAAAATTAACGGCAACTGTTCGTCCGAAGCGTAATTCGCGTGAGGGATGAAAGTGGGAGGAAGGACATGTGGATGATGAGAAGAATGGATGTAGAAGAAATTTGAACCAGAGCGCGTTATTTCAAACGTTTTTTTCACAAGCAAATTATTGAAATATGTGACAAGACCAGAAAAACAATTTATTCCCAACAAGACAAGACAAACAAGTCGTGTAACATGCAAAGGTCAGCTGAAGATGAGAGATGCCGCGACCGCCGCGACCGCAATATTTTGATGCAGACGATAACTTTTCGTCAACAACCTGAAATAAGCCGTTGATAAACGTCAATTTTTTTAATGTGTTTGTTGTTTTGCAATCTTTCCGCATCCCGCCTTCCCTTGCGTAACAGCCAGCAAGTGAACCTGTTTCCGGGAAGCTTCGCAGGTTTACCTCGCAATGGTCTGCGATGTCCCAATATTTTTTTCGCCTCGCTTTAAATATTTCATACTTTGCGTCGATATCACCACCGTCTTGCAACAAACTCATCTGCTGTTGCAACTCAATAAATAGCCATCGAATATAACCAAGAAAACAAAATGCTTCACTTCAGAGATTGGTTTCCAGAAACAAGTAGTTACACGACAATATATTTTGAAACGTTTTTGCAAATCTTCGGAATCTCATGCAGCTACGTGAGCTTTCGGACGTTATTTTTCGCTTTGCGGTTAGGGACGTGCTGCGGCTTTATAAATCCGTTCAGCGCGGTCCAGCCTCAAAAATCAGTTGTTACAAAACCGCTCTTCTTTGCAGTCGGGTACATTTAACGAAAATGGGTTTCCTGCATTTAAACGCGTACTTAAATACGAAAAATCACCGCACTTTGGTAAAACGATTTTTATTACACTGAGGCGTGACCGAAATTCGTTTTTTGTTTCAAGCAAATCGACCAATTAACTGTTTGCCCTTCCCGCATCACAGCAGCAGAGAGAGTAATCTTCAAATTTTTGAATAGGTTTTACTTCACTTATCGACGCAAAAACCAACTAGCAAACTTTCTCTCCGACAATTTTCTTGCACTTTCTTATTTGGAAAAGGCAGCTTGCTTCATTTCTGCGATTTGCATAACGTTCATGTTGTTTCACCCACGTAACACGCTGAGGTACTGCCGTGAAATTACCGTTCGTTATTATTATTATTTTTTGTGATAGCGCTTTGATGGAGCTTTATGACAAACAGCGGTCTTGCAGCGCCATGACTGCGTTTTTACGAGGTCTGGTATCATTTGACTTGTTCTTTTTCTGCCCTTTGGATAGTCCCCGCAGCTCTTCCGTACATCGTAATGAACGTCGTCCGATAGCTAGCCTTTCCCAGTAAAACCAAAAAAGATGTCCATGAAGGAAACCATGCATTAACCACGAAGACCAGTTGCAAAACGGCAATCGCGTGTCGCGAACACATGCGCCGGTAAATGCGTTCAGGTGCGACGGTTCATTATTGCTTCGCGCGGTTTTGAGCTTTGCGTTGTAGGAATATTTGCTACGAGCGGCCTTGAATTTGGAGCGCAAGACGGCGCCGAACAGCACGCAAGGACCGCGAAAATTATGGCTATCAACAGATGTTGGCGTGACAAGTCGACTCGTGCTCAACAAGCATTTTGATTGCTTTTCGCCCACGATGTTGTACGAGCATGTGGCTTTGCCACATTGATTGGCTGGACGAAAAGATTTGCTTCATTCAAAAGCCTGCTGATAGGAAAGCGGTTGAACAGAACAAGACAATTTTCGTTGAAGCAAATTCAAGCTCCCTCCTCCTGGGAACATTAAAAAGAATCTGACGTTTCTCCGTTTCTCAATACTACGCCTAGTCAATCGTATGTTTGGCTAAAAAACAACCTGAAGCTGCTTTTCGTAGCCGTAGAAAACATTTTTCACAGGGGATACTAGAGGAACCAAATTTTTATTCAAATGTTTGCNAGTTGAAAGTCCACTGTCAACCATTCTATCGACATTTCCCCCTTCAAAGCTCTTCTTGTCATCACCATTTTGCTTTTTAAAAATATGCTTCATGACTGTTCAAATAATTCTCCGCTCACAGCATGATATCGTGGCAAGATGACGTCTGTGCGTTTACATTTACGCCAAGTGCTATGTTTCCAGACACGAAAACCAGACAATTTATACTACATTCAACAAGTGACACTACTCAGAAGTGTGAAACTGAACACATTGTGAAAATGTGAAATTTTTGAATGGGTAAGCTATATTTTGAAAAACTAAAAAATATAGTTGTGGTGACGCTGCGCACATGTGATTTTCATGCTTTATTTTTAACAAACAGATATAAAATTGTCACTTGGCAAGCTTAAGAGGCTATTGATTTATTAACATTGAACAACAAAATGGAAACGTAGTTCTTGAAGTTTACGCGCTGATGAGATTTTGAAAAACTATTCCGTACGGAGTGTACACAACAGGTATTTTGGACGTGATATTTTACAGTATGTAACGCAGGCAAGCACATGAGCAAAATAATAGACCATATGGACTTACTGATTTGATGACAATCTTCTCTGAACGGTTATTCTTGTAAAGGCCATGATCTCCATAGCTGAAATCTGCTTGTAGTCATGGGTGTCGGAAAGATTTTTTCCAGGGCCAATAGTGGATTATTCCTGGGGTAGCCAAACCGATTTTTCCATGGTAGCCAAACGTGGTGAAATTTCATTTTATCCACTCGAAACCAAAGAAAAACATTTTTGCTAAAAATTTGATAGGAGAAAGTCAAATTACAAAATCCAGGGTGTCAAGCCCTCCCCTGCACCCTGTTCCTCCGATCATGCTTTCTATCTCAACAATTTCCGTTTTCCACTCGGGAAAGGTGGTTATATGAAACAAACATTTTCATTTCGAGCCAAGCATTAGATCAATAAAACGGGAAAAAAACGTTGATGGCATAAACGTGCTGAAATATCTGCTTTCTTTAGGTTTGGAAATTGTTTACTACCCAATGTTGCAATTGCAGAAAAAATATCATTTCAAATCGGATATTTCTGGCGTGGCCTCAATCAGGAGAAATCTTTTTTTGCTTTATTGACAGGCCAATAGTAAGCTGCTTATCTAATCCCCGCCAAATGCTACTGAGTTCAAATCCAATGTGTCTGGATGTTTATGTCGAAAGGCTTTGATGTGAATGAAACCTCACCACCCGCGCACTCTTCATCACGTGATTGCCATGCAGTAGTGACGACTGGGACGTAAGCTACTTTCTTTGTCCAGTCGAACGTGAATTTCCAANCGCCTTGGCGCCACCTGACTTTGTGAGTCACTGCTCCAGGCTCGGGTCATGGACGGGCTGGAATTTGACTAAATTTGTGTAGGATTCACAAGCACAACGTAAGAAAAGAAAGCGGTTAGAAAATAGCCAAGAGCAAGTTAGGTCCGTTGCACCGAAGTGTCGCTTATTTACCCTTTGTGATAAACGGCGCGTGACGTCAGAACGACCCAACCAACGCTTTCGTAATTATTTAACCCTGGCGTGCGTATATAACTACTTTAGAAACGCAGTGACGTTAGATAACCTTTACGAGAGCTGCAGTTTGTGGCACAGCTGAAGGGTGAATATTCAAACAGGCTGAAACAGGCTGACATTAAGCTCCGCTTGATAAACTGAAACAAACAGTTTATTTTGCATCCTTCAATACAACAAACCCGCAGCACTGCCTGGAAGGTGCAACGAGCAGCGTTAAAATAGATCACTGCGGTTTGACGTCAGAGGTGCACGCGTGTTGAGAAAACGACGAGCTTCCTTTATCGAAACAAATCGAAGCAACGAAAGTACTCGTCGCACTGCATATTGATCACTCTGCATCCAGCGTAAACGTGTTACACTCAGATTTTTCTGCCAGGAATATCTACGGGACTAAATAGGTTTTTTGTTCGTTTTTTAACGGCGTCTATCACATTGATAAGCGAAATGAGACTGCAGCATGTTTTTCAGCTCAAAATCGTGTTTTTTATTTGCTGACTGTTTTCACCCCCGTATATCCTACCTTGAGATCTAGAATGTCATGAATCACAATGCACACATTTGATCAAGGCTTTAGTAATGATGCAACAAAATTTCCTAGTGCTGAGGAGGGCAACCTACATCAGGCCAAGCAAGACTACATTTTTAAAACAAGCTACGTTTTTCAACAAAAATTTTAATCAGTATCTCGAATAGCAACAAAAACTTCCTCTTGCTGTTGGTACATAAAGATTTTTTGCAAAAAAATTCTTTTTTCAAAGTTTCTCACTTCCATTGATTCAACCAGGTTTCCACTTCAACTGCCCGTGAAATGTTGCCGTGGAAATGCTCTGGACCTTTATTTTGGCTTTTGATTTTCGGCCACGCTTCTTCCATTTTGGTTTAAATGTTCGCGGATTTCAGTCTTGGTTGCTTTACAGAAATCTTCATTTGACCTATCCGTCATTGGTTGTTGATTCGAGCGGCTTTGACCAGATTATCATAGTTTCCGAAGTCGTTACGTGGCGAGCTTCGTCAAGCGTCGCATCCTTGGCAAATAGCAATGCAATAACCATTGCTATATGGAAAGGAAAAATACTTTGGAAGTGTCCATTTCGGAAGGCCCAGCCAGTAGCCACACGCATCGTGCAACATATCGCTTCGTGCAAGGCAAGCAACGCCTACTGTTCCCACCCTACGGCGAGAAAAAATGATAGTAGATGGAATTTGCAGTCTTTGAAGTAGTGACTCTTGGTCGTGACTCAACAAAGCTGCACCTTCATAAAACAGTGTGTCACTCATGCCTACAGTCAGTATGCCGCTTGGGACGGCTGAGGCATCGGCGGTCGGCTTGGATTCGGATACAGAGGAATCGCAGCGTTCCCAGGGCAGGAAGGAGGCGCTTGCTGCAGTGCTTAACGTGTTTGCAACAAAAACTGCACCATTAGTTACACTGGGGCAGAAAATCAAGTTGACGGTGGGTATCTTTCGTTTTTTGTTGGCAGCACCTCACAGGGTATCATGACACAAGCAGAAGCACTTGGCGGGGCACATTTAGCAGGGCGAGTGCTGTCGGAACTGTCTTGTTGAAAACAACTACTGCAAACTGAGAAACAGGGGAAGTAAGATGTGTTGAAAAAACTCTCGCGCTCTATTGCACAGAGTCTGATGAAGATATTGGGACTACAGACTGGTGACGCCTGAAAAGAACCAGTTGCTCTAATGCGGCTATTGTTGTCTCACTTTCGCGGGGATTGAAACGTCGAAATAATCACGCTTGTCGCCACGTTGTCCGTATCAAGCGTTTTGTGGCAAGCGTTTAATTGACCTAATGGCGTTACGATAAACGCTTGTCGCCAATCACAAGACCTGCCACCGACAAAATAAATTTTGCTGTAAGGTGACCGTGAAAAACCGAGGGTGCACTCGCGCCACTGGTTGTTCGATAACAAAAAAAATATTTCCGTTTTTGCCTCTCTGTCAAATCGCCAATATTACGGCGGTTTTTCTGTGACGTCCCAACTACAACCGGTTGGAATGAACTAATTTGTTGCAAGATTTAGTCAGCATTTATCAGGCATATCTAGAAACTCCAGGATACCTAGGAGTTTCTAGATATCGCTGGTATTTATCTCAAAACAAGCCTGTAAATGAACAGTCATAAATCATTAGATGCATAACACCATTTCGATGCCTGTAAAAGAAATACCAAAATGGAAGTAACTTGTTTAACAATCCACAGAATAGAGACGCAGATAAAGTGCTTGTTGGCACGTATCTGACTGCTGATGTCATTGCCGAAGTTTCCTGCGCAAAATGACGGTGGCGAACATCCAATCTTACGCAAAGTGATCGTCCCAGTTTCCTTCCGGGCAGTAATCTGTCAGCCCTAGATGTCTCGTTATAACTGTACTCAGGTTTCCCGCCCTTCGTCGGCCGGCTTTCTCGTGAAAGCCTCCTTCAATTTTTTTCGCGTGCATGTACGTCGTGAATCCGCTCTGCGCCACGTTGATGTTCACGCAATTAATTTCCGTCAAGGACAACTTGCTGCCTTGGTGCATAATCGCACTGCGAGTAGCAGGTTCGAGTTGAGTTGCTTTCGGAATGACTGATTGAGCGAAGATAACGGTTGTAAAGACTGCTCTCATCAATGCATGAAAACAGAGGTTTAGACAAACATCACGTTCGGTATGCAGGCTGGCGGCTTTTTTTAAACGAAATCCTTGGCTATGTGGTTACTTTTGCAACACAGTGTTCAATTCTGTAATGATTAACACAACAAGCAAACACGCAAGCAAAAGATATATGGAAAAACAATAAAATTGTTGTTAAACGGGTTAGGCAGAAAACCACGCACTGAACAAACAGAACGAGGCCAGAAAAGTCACAGCCTACAAGAACATTTCGGGAGGTTAGTAATCAACTTGGTTTTTGCAGGAGTTTCCTGATCAATATCACTTTCTGCATTAACTAAAATATCTTGGTTCAGCCGACAGCATAGTCGATTTGCTCGCTCAGCGACAAGGTCTGGTGAAAGAGAAAAGGAAAAGATTGAGCTCCAACCTACAACAAATAATACAGTGCTTGGGGCGAAACCACAAAATATAGTATGCCGTTGGTAGAAGACGTATCAATTCGAACATGACAGTCGAGTAGGAAGCGCAGGGTATTTAGTTAAATATTTGATAAAGTTTTCGTCAAGACAAATGGGAAAGGCCAGAAGTCTCGCAGTAAGTCGAGGTCGAGGCTGGAGCATAAGCTGAAATCGAAGTATCACGAAGATTTCACAACACTGCCTTAATCAGGATGGGATAAACTGCCTTTTTG
>JGI24022J15233_10000366_pt1 | contig 27043 bp, 17 predicted proteins | sample Ectturendosymbi2_FD_15233 | JGI IMG/M metagenome (IMG submission 15233)
AATGTGCCGCGGCAGGGGGTATGTTTATCTGCGCCGGCACACGAAAACACCTTGGACAGGTTTTCTGCATAAGCGCTGCCAGCCCTGACTCACGCAGTATCAGTCGTTTTTGAATTCTCTCGGACAATGAATCAATATTCTCTCGGCCAGTGAATCAATATTGATCGACGGAAAGCGTTGGACGGCCGCATCGCCCAGCAAAGCTCTTCAGTAGGTGTCGACATGTGATAAACAACTCAGTTTCACGTTGAAACGTTTTAGTTATTTTTACTGTGGCTTGCTTGGTGTTTGGCAAAGGGGTATAGCAAGGCGATAGTGTCAACGAACGGTTGTGAGGCAAAGCCTGAATTGTGTGATATGCGGTGGTCACTATTTTCCTTTTCTTATTCTCATTTACACAACACTGTACATAGACAACACTTGTCTATTTCATAAACATTATGCAGGCCTGAAAATCATTAAGCATTTTGCTGAAACCGCTATTCGTCAAAAGCATTCCCTATTTTGAGAGACATGCATGAACTGTGCGATCTTCGGGCAGATGTTTTCTGGATATCGAATGGTGGTCGATATCTTAGAGATTATTACCATTGAAGGCGTGAAGGCGGAAAGAAAACTTTTGAAAGGCGTAGCATTTTTTCAATGCAACTGTATTTTCTTTTTTCATTTGGAGAGACAAAGCTGTTGCGTTCTAGTCGCAGTCTACCATTGAGGCGAAGGTTCGAATGCTCTTATCGTCCTCATCAATCTCATTTCCTCCATGAAAAATGTAACGTATCACAATGCATTGTGATAACATGGTGAATATACGATAACTAATAGCATTGATTTTGTTACATTGCTAATGCAAAAAAGTAGTAATATTTTTATCAAATTATCCGTTTTGGCAGCATCATATTTCGTAAAAAAATTAAACAGATCAGTTAACGTGAACCACTCCTTTGAAAACAGTACGTCAATATTACGTCACATGACTGGAAATGCTCGAACTTGTCTTGATGTCAGCGTACGAAACAACGAAATATATGTAAACACTAGTTTTATCCATTAATCGGGGCAACTCATCAAAATTTCTTAAGTTCTGAATCTGTGAACAAAGTCTGGAAGCCTACTTGATTTGAAAGGTCTGCGTCCACCTCTCCTGATTTCAAACCCAAATTACCCTTTTTCTTTGTCTGTGCTGCGCAACCGCCGGTACGCTAAGTTTAATGCAAGGTCAGCTGGTGTGATGGCGGATATCCAACTTTCGACTTGTATCGCGAAAAATAACAGCGGATGGAGATGCGAAAGGAGGTGACTTGCTGTTTTGCTAACAGAACGCTTCTTGGTATCACATGTTGGGATTTGTCGACAACGTGTGGGTAAATTTGAGGCCTGCATTGTTGCTGTCTTCGTTATTATCACGCATTCTAAAACTAACGTGACATCATCATCACGACTACCGGTTGAGCTGCATCAGCGTAAAAATGAAAGAGTCAGCTCACACCGCTGTTTCGACCAGAGTTCAGGTATGAATGGTACACTGTTTAATGCAGAGGAAATGAAAGAAGTCCCGCTGCAAACTTTGTTCATTCAGCAATGTAGCAATTGTTAAGCTAAAGCTGCTTGTCGGTTTGACCGGTAGCCACTTGTACCTTTTCCTGCAGAGTTCTACATCAACAAGCAGCAAACCTAACGATGCTGCTGGATCAAGTTAATTTCTCCGACGAAATAGCATGAACATATTGCTGATCAAATAATAAACGTCTAGTCTTTGAAAACGCACAAACATATATGTATATCTTATGAAACAATTGCTCTACGTTGGACATTAGGAAAAATAAGTTCAGTCTCCACCATAGCGTTTTGAGTGTTAGTTGCACCACCAACTCAATTGAGGGCAAATGATCTGTACAGGCGGTGCACAAGTTTGGTTTCAAAACTTATGATGCTAATTTTAATTGAAAGTTATCCGTTTCATTGAAAATTTTCTCTAATATCGATGGAAGAGAATTTGTGACGTTGGGTGCCAGCTACATAAATTTTGTTTCACGACCAAAAACAAACACGCTGGCATCTAGATAATTTTTTCTGCAAACAGGTTAGTGCCGAAAAAGTCCGCAACGGGCATGCAGATTTTAATTCATGCTGCATCTTTTCCTGCTTCTCCCTATGACCAGCAATCCGTCTGGGTTTCAAGCAACCAACAGGGAGTTCGGGGACCCTAAAAACCAGGACCGCGCAGATTGAAACGGGGCGTATAGTGATCCTGTGCACGCAACGGCGCTTGTGGCAACAACATATTTTTCTCAAGTCACGAGCTAGTACGTGAACAAAGAAAAACTAGCAGACGTATGCCATTCAATCTGAAGGTTTCCCTTAAGCACATTGCATGCCAAAAAAAACGCGATCAAGTGCTGGTGAATTGATTAATATAGCTTGAATTCTACTCAAAATATCCAGAAGCGGATAGGAGCATGAGAGAATCTATACCCTTACCTGCATCTTCCTGCCATCCTGAATCGTTTCATACCTTCGTTTATTTAGAAGAAAATAATGTGGAATAGAAATTGGAAACAACCAAATGAAATCAGAAAACAATTTTGAAACAATGACTCAATAATGTTGTTCTGGGATATGAGCAAGCGCCATTCCAACTCAAGCCAGGTTTTGAAAGCTTTTACAGAAAGACAGGTTGCATTGTCACAAACAGTTTCAAGAAGTATTGTTTTGAATTTATTTTTCCAATGATTAAAGAAGTGGCCCATACTGGCAAAGCAGGTTGAATCGACTCATTCTAGCACTACTTTGTCCGAACCTAGAGAGGCCACGGCACAAACCTTGCGTCACAAATGTTCGAAAAGTACTTTTGATATGTTTCAAGAAAGGTTATTTTTTCAGTTATCCAAGCTTTTACCAGTTTCGTGTCAACATAGTGAAACCGTATTTGTGAAAGGTATTTTCATTTGATTTCTTGTTTCATATGACTCACTGGTGAAGGACCATGGCGGTCATATAGTCCAGCGCTTCTTAACCGGCTGAATGGTTCACCCCAGGGTGAATGAAATTTTTGCAAAGGTGAATACAAGAAGAGGGATGAATGAAGGGTGAATGAAATTTCTGTTCCTAATTTTTTGTATCTTCTAATAACATGCATTTGTCTTGTCTTTTTTACCCACCATATACCAGCAATCGTGAATAAAATGGCGAACTTCAAGCGTTCTAACTTTGCGTCTTCTGCAGTCAGAAACTTATCACTTCAGAAAAACTGTACCATGGTGCAATTAACTACATCTATCATGTAATGGAGAGAGATTTCACTGAGAGATGCCATGTTTTATTCAATCGAGTGGTGGTACCTCTGCTGTGCTCTTTGCGCAAGCGTCCTGCACCCTGTGCAAAATATTGTCTCCTAGAATCGCAGTACTTCCGAAAGTTTCAGACACCTGAACACTCATCAGAGTAGTCTTATCAGTCGAAGTGCAGGCCTAACCAATCGCAGCACAGGATGAGCCTATCTGTGATATTTGTTTGTTACCAGTTTCAGGGGTGGATCCAGTCAGTAAGGTTAGGTGGCAATTTCAGTAATATTTGGTAGTCAAGTCTCATTACGAGTTCGATACCGTAAAAGAGATGAAGTATACCTCACAGCACTGCTGTGACAATACAGTGTACAGCAAATGGCCTCATATCGCGAATGCTGTTTTCCGAATTGTACAAAATCATGGTGAATAAAGTTAGTTTCGTAGGTTTTAGTGGGGGCGATTGGAGCGATCGCCCCCTGGATCCGCCCCTGACAAGTTCGGTATTAGTTCCAAACATCTAATATGTGTTTATATCTCAAGTAATACATGCAGAATGTCTATGCAATACGTACAAAAACACTTTGTTTTGATGAAACCAAATGTAATTCCATAGAGGAAATCGATCAGGAAACGTCAGCTTCATCAGCTTCACAATTTAAAGAACCAGGTTTAAAAGGAAAGAAGTGTCAAGAATAAGCTCTTTTAAAAATTAAAAGGCAAGAGTAGGATGATGATTAGATTAAGCATGGGTTTTTTCATCCCAGAAGTTAAGAATCGAGCCATGAGCAGTCTGCTCAATGCATGTTTTGCTATTTTAGATATAGCAACCAATTTTTGGCTCATTCAAACCTGCGGAGTCATTTACAAGAGAAACACCGCATTCTCAGAGCAAGTCCTCGCAACTTTTCAAGCAACAGCACGAATATTTGTGCAAACAGTAAAATTCCCTCCAGTCATCAGTCGAAATAACTCTACTAGTAAATAAAAAGCCACTTTTTTCCTCTTAAAATAGCGCCTGTGCTGACGAAACGAAAAAAAACATTTTGCGAAGCTGAGTGTGTCATCAAACCACATTTGTGGATCGTTGCCAATTTGCTGCATGGCAGAAAGCATGCTGTGGATAAAGTAGAGCAAATACCGTGGTTTAACACTGAACACTCGATGTATTATGATTATTGTAACATCGGCCATACATTCGCAATAGGGTGAATGGAAATGCAGTAATCGATATCAGGGGTGAACGAAACCACAAAAGGTTAAGAAGCACTGATCTTGTCAACCAAACCGCGAATATTTGATTCAAACCAAAACCAACCAAACCATTCACGTTAGTCGTGATGTTAATGCTGCTCCTTGAAGAACGGACTAAGAAAAACTGCACATGACGTCCTTACTGCACTGAAGTAGGTCTTATTGACGACCATCATAACCAAGGCTAATTTTCAAAGGAAAAAAATATTTTTACGTTGGTTCTGTGCGAACTGTTCGAGGGCAGGCAAAGCTTGATCAGCCATAACAAACCTGCACCTGTGAGTTTTTGATCCATTCCCAGGTTTGGCATCCGCATTAGCTGGCGAAATCTCACTGCCATAAAACGTTCAGGAACTTGTTAGCAGCGCAGTGGGCCCATTCTACGACAGCACAGCCGCCCATGGCACGATTAAATATTGACGCTATTATCGCGTCTTATTTTAACAGCAAACAGTCATTCTGAACAAAGCAGCAAGAACGGCATCTCTGATTGCAGCGATTAACTTTTTCGTTGCAGCTTTTATCTGCTTCTCGGCACTATCCAAAAAATCTGCTGAAAAAGCGACTGCCAATGATTTGAGAAAAGTTGGGAATTGTTTCAGCATAATCAAACATCCCGCGACTGAGGAAAAATTTGATAAAAATTAACTTTTAAAAGCCGTGTCCGTCGCAGTCAGGACGGCTCTGGAAAAATGAAGTGTTCAAGTTGGAAATCACTAAACAGGAATCACTTCGCACTATTTGGGTTAAGATTTCACCATGGACGCGCGGGCAATACCCAGGAAAGTCTGCGGTTTTCAAACACGTGTGAGGGTCTGTATGACAACAGAAAAATAAACAGACATCCGCTAAGATAAGGTGTGCTGAAGAAACATGCGAATCTGAATCACCCAACAAATTAAGTTCTGAGCTTCGGTAGCCAGCTGATGAAATTACACTTTCCATGGCTTTATCGATCGACGAATCGTGAGATCAGAGCAGTTCATCTTGCACCAGTATTGATTTAGTTTAGACAGAATTTTCTTGATCTTGCTTTTTTGCTTGCAAGTAGAATGGAGTTTGGTGATCACGACGACCTGCACCTTCGTGTTTGTTGCACGCTTTGGAGTATTCTTGTTACACGTGTGACGTTGGAACGGCGCCGACAGCGAATCGAACGTCAAAACTGGTAGAGGTTAAATTGGCTAACGGTGCTTGACGTGGTATACTTCTGCTATCGATAAACAGCTTGGGCAAATATTTACCGTTTGTTTGCGCGGGCGTCGTTGGTCACTGCTTGCAGTAAACGTGTCAGAGCTGAAGAGAGAAAATCCTTATGAGGTACTATTGTACGCGTATTATGTACAGAATCAAATATTGTTTGAACCACAGTAACAAAAGCTGAACCAGTAAGCCCGGCACTCCACAGAAAAACAAGCTGGATTTCCACGTGAACCGCAACGGTTGCTTCATTGCGTCTTCATATTTTTGAAAACTTGGCCCCATTTGCAAGAAAATAACACTTATGCCAAGCAAAGGGAAATCCCACGCCCAGCAGAAATAACAAACGCCATCACTGCAAATATGTTTTATAGCGAGGTTAAGCCAAGGTAATCACTTCGCTATAGCAGATTTACCGCTAGACTTTACAAGGAGGGGGGAAACTACCCAGATATTGCACACACAATTTTGCATTTAATCATTTGATTTTCATTTTCATGGTGTGTGCTGAATCGAGTCACGTGATGGGACACATGTCAAATTAAGTCAGGCGATAGGACATTTTGTTTTCATCATGGGTTTCATGAGTCAGAAAGTAATTTAAGAGGATAAAACAATTTTTTCAAAAATCTGAACACCAAAATGCATGACGTTAGTTATGTCAAATCTCAGGTCTATCCCGACAGAATTGCAAGGGGCTCACCATCAGGTTTTGTTACATTTTGTTATCTACACGCTCATTTATTCTTAATGTGCATTTTTTGTTGCAACAAACCGTAGCCCTCGATTTTAAGTCACGTGTTTTTGTCAAATTTTCATGGCAAAAACCACTCGATACTTTCAACATTCGTTTGATGGGAAGTGACACGTGTTGTCTCCGCAAATGCAACTTCGCCAAGAGACACAGCACACTAACTTGGGATGGGGCTTGAGTTAATCAACAAGCCGAGTCATTGCACTAATAAAAGATTGTCACTGAGATTAGATAAAGACAAACAAGAACCACTGCAATGACGTCGCAATGCCAAGCGGCTTGCATTTGACAACAATCCACGGTCAGTGTGTATTTTGTCAGTGTTGTGCTTCTTGCCATCAGAATCAGCAGCTCGACTAAAAGACAGCAATTGTTTATCGTTGACAACACATGGGAATGCTCCACAAACCAAAAAGAATGTCATCATGTCGAATGCAAACTGCATGCAGCGGTGCAGCCGTGAGGCAACTCTGTTCCCCAATTCTTTTGAAGGGAGAACGATGCTTTCCCATGTGGCATCACCGTATTGAGGGCTGTGTCGTTTTTTTGGTAAAACACCACAATACAATTAGCAACTGCTTTCACTGTAGCAGTGCATCTTGCTTTACTAATAGTGCGCCTCCTACCTCATTTCTTTGCTTGTTTGCACTACACCACCAAGTGTATGGTTTGCTACTTGGAATCATTGTAAGTGACTCAACTTCTAGGACTGCTGATGAAACGCACAGCAAAGGCGATGGCCTAGCAGGCACGTGAATGAACTTGACTTCTGAACATCCATGACACATCAAAGTCAATTTGAAAACCCGCTGTTCAATAACTTTAAAAGATCATCCTTAAGTGGTTGAATGATTGTGGGCAATGCGAAATATTGGTTTTTGCTTCGAACCACTGAGTTATTTTGATGCCGAGGTGAACTTTGCCATGTGTGTGACTCATTCTTGAGGACTGCTGATGAAAGTGGTGCAAATGCGACGGCCTAGTAGGCCCGTGAATGAACTTGAGCTTCGAAGATCCATGACGCACCAAACTCAATTTGAAAGCGCATTGTTCAAGGGACTTAAAAGAACATTCCTATGCGGTTCAATGATTCTGGGCAATGCGGAATTTTGGGCTTACTGTTTCAAGCGACCTAATGATTGTGATGTTGCAATGAATCTTTGTCATGTGTTAGACTGATTTCTCAGTTAGTTTAAAAATATGTAGTTGTGATCACAGGCATTTCAGGGTCACAGGGTGATGCTGTGCAAGGAAATAGCTTTTCCCGAAAATACATGCTGCGTAGCTTATCTCACAAAATGTATACTTTCAAAAGCTTGTACATATCTCACGATAGGAGCTCCCTAACGATTTCGAAGAACTGTGACCTTGCTTTGCCTTAAGCAATGGACGTTTCCTTGCTTTGGAGTTACTACAAACTTTAACTTATGCAGTTTAGGGTTGCACAATTTACCCATTTTCTGCTCCTTGTTTGTTTAGTGTGTTGTACGAAGGTGTAAGAACGCATTTATAAATCGCAGTCCTTGATGTTTTCAGGTACTGTTCCGTAGTCACACAGATTAGTTCACTGAAGTAAATTGTCCTACTTTTTTTAATACAACCCTGTTCCTTTCTCCCATCACTACGCCTTTGCTTATTATGTGTACTCGAAAACGCTTGTCTATGGAAAGAAATCCTTTCTCAGCAAAGAATGAGACACTAAGATCTCACAGAGTATATATTTCGCCTACGATGTAGACATCATCAGCTCTTATTCAAATAGAATGAAAACGGTTGCGGTGCAATATTGGTAGAGCTGCATTAACTTTATTCTGAAAACTAAAGCCATGATGATGTAATATGTCAGTGTTTCCTGCCATCGGTGAGAAACTGTATCAAAATTGAACGGTTTTCATTCGAATTTCAATGTTGCTAGACCAAATGAACAGATCATGAAAGATGCATTTATCCGGGTCACGCCTCGCTTATTGGAAAAAAGGAATCCAGTGCAAGTCGCCAGCGGAGCAGATCGGCTAACCTCCAAGGCCCGCTGCAGTTTCGAGTGAAGTCAGAACCAGGCTGTTTCGAGTGAGCAAAGCAACGAAAAACGTTCTCTCCCAGCAAACCACGGTCATGCTCTGTTGCAACAGCGCAGTGAGTAACTAACTAATCCTCAATTACAACAAAAAAATCACATCCGTCCTGTCTTTTGGCGTCAATTGCAAATTTGGAAGCCTTCAGCATTTCACTCGCAAGCTTTTGCTTGCAGATTTCAGGACTGGGGCTAAGTATAGTTACGTGAAATCGATTTCCCATTAAAAATTTGCCTATTGATTCGACTGTGACACCTTTGCAGAGACTAATTACTTGAATTTAGATATGAGCAAGTCCGAATCATCGCAAAGTTATGAAAGCGGAACGCAGTCAGCTGATTCCTCGAAAGCTTGTAACAAGCCTAGAGCTTTTAATTGCGCGGAAAGCTTGGTTTCAAATAATTTTCAATGAAAATATGATAATCACCGATACACTTGAAAAGGCGCAAAAAACATTATCATGCCATTTGGTATTACTGGTAGGAACGTAATTTATTTAGGTTTTCTTGCCGGTGCAGTAAGGTGCTTCTCAAATGGACGTAGTACGTGGAAACGGCGAAGAGCATTTTCTCTTCCCGTTTCACACAAGTCGAATTTAATGTTTACGCAAAGTAGATAGAGACGTAGAGTTGATGCTTCGAGCGGGATCGTTAATTTTCCGTCCTTGCTGACGCATGGCGTGAATTACTCAGGATCACAATTCTGGCGACTGTTTTGCGTCGATCGCTCCTTTGATTGATCAGATGATAGGACCAAGCTCCTTTATTTAGAGATACTTTCAGTTGTGATTCATATCGAAGAGTGCTTCATTTGATTGCCTTATGGCGCTACCGGGTACTCCTAAGAATTGGTTTGGTTTCAATTTGGATTTTATGCTGACGTTATGACTAAGCAGTATATCAAACCGCACAGTGTGAAGTCTGTAGATGGTTTTGCTGTTTTTTTGACTTTATCAACATTAGCAGCTGCCGCTGCCAGCCCCTAATCCGGGACGTCTTCAATATTTTTATTGCAGGCCTATTTTTCAGAATTTTCATTTTGCCACTCATTGCTGTCCCACTCATGACTTGTAAGATAAACATATGGACAGGAGATCACGAATATGGATAGGAAAGCCACAATTATGGTGCTCAAGAGTTTATCCGGTTTCCACTCATTTGAAATTAATTTGATAACTTTCAAAGTGTAGTCGTCCAGCGAGCTCAGAAAGGCCAAGTAGCTAACATATGTCAATGATGTCTTTGACTTCTAATCAGTTTTGTGTTAAATGAAGCCCCAACACAGCTATTTTCAATGACGTATTGGAGTATGAAACATGTTTGAAAATATGAGGAATCGACCTCCAACTTTTTTTATAAATGATGCATCGTGAGCCATTTACTCTGGTGTGATGATTTTCTCATAACAAAAAAGTGGATTATACAGTTACTAATTTGTGGGATTTTCACTCTTTTCTACACGTTTGCAAAATTTCAGGCTAAAGCACGACAAAAAATCTGTCATGGATCCATGTTTTAAGATTTCTATCATTCTTTCGAACAATCAGTCTTTTGAAACAGATCGAAACTTGCTCGAAGGGTTTATTTTTAGGACAAAGCTCAATATTTTGCTTATAGATGCGTGGTTATTTGTTTATACCGTGTTTCCTAACGTTTCTCTATTCCAAAACCCTGAACTTTCTAGAACAGCGATTTCTTCGCCTGCACAAGGCTTTTTCAATCTAGAAGTTTTTGTGATATTGAGCTGCTGATGACCGTAACCACACGATTGTGTGATTTTCCATTCAGTGTCTCCTCTGCATCTACAAAAACCATGTTTCATACCCAACCAAAGCATATGGCTTATCTTTAAGGGGCAGCCACTGGTTTGCACCTGGATAAATTTTAATGTTTCTATTGCTGTAAGTTCAATTTTTTNTGAGATGTTAACAAGCTCAGAAGACTACATATTAACTCCCGGTCGTTACATGGCAACGCCTTGCAGTTCGAAAGTCTATTTTTATGCTGTTTGCCAAGTCAACTTGACGTCTCGTGATGCGAGATCCACTGTGCAAACAATGATATTCGATAAATCCAGTAGTGCATCTAGTTGCTTTTCATGAGCTAAATTTAGACGAATCCAAAGCTGTAGTAATTCCACAACTTTTTTTAAACAACTACAGTGAAATCGAAAACAAGAAATGGGTAAAGAAAAATGCATCTTAGCTCTGAAGGTGACGAGATTGGTTTGAGGAGAAAAGTCGTATGAGAAGCCGTGGTTATTCTTTTGGTTAGAGAGCAACACTGTCTTCCACTAGAAAAGGTTGCATAGAGCAGTGTTTTTCAACCTTTTTATTGCAGTGGAACCTTCCGCAAATGTTTGCGTTGCTCATTGAACCCTATGCAATGATCCAAGGGTCTACATTGCTACAACCGCACAGAACTGTGGTTGCGAATTTCGTCTCGAGCAAGTTCGGCCTGTTTCGGCAGAACCCCTGGCAGCCTCTCGCGGAACCCGGTTGAAAAACACTGGCATAGACGTTCTAATGTTTTATTATCAAAATAAATTCAAACTTTTTCCTTAGAAGCATCTTTTTACATGTTCAACATTCGTCTTCCCAAAGGCTACTCCTTCACACAACCAGTTTTTTTTAAAACTTTTCCGTCTCTGCTCCCTGTCAACGTTTTTTCAAGGTTTGACCTTGCTCACCGCAAAGATATTTTGAGCGACAGTAACAATTTATTTGAATACCGAGATGGTCGTAACGAAAGGTTTTAGTGTATTTTGATGGTGGTAGTAAAGCGTGATTCTACTGGATTTTGAGAGACCGTTGGAAACAATTGAGAGACCGTTTTGGTCCATCAAAACACCTTAACACTCCCAGTCACTTTGCTCCGACTCACCTCTGTTTACAACAGTGCGCAAAGATAACGAAGAATATTTCTTGCCGGGGTAGCTTCAAAAACACGACGGCAACGCGGTATTGGCAGTGTTTTGGACAGTTGTTCAAACGCTTAAAGTTAAGTAGCGTTGTGATGCGAAAGCTGTGTGAGAGATGCCCTCAGTGTATGCCCACTTCCAAACAAACATCTTTATTGCAAGATTTTGACTGTAGTTACGTACAAACCCAGATGGGAATATTACTGGCTTCCCAACTTTTCTCCTAATGATCAATCCTGAGAATTTATTGGCAGAAATTTTGTTCATAGTCAATCGTTTTGAAACATTTGACTTGTTGCAACAACCTACTACGTTAACACTGTACCAAATCTCAAAAAGCTCTCAATAAAAACCCAAGAACGGCGGTGGTGTGTTGCGACCCACAAACCAGTGTTTGGAGCAAATCCATGTTGTGATTTAAAGGAAACCTTGAAACAGCGTGATGAAATGTAGAATTCTAACCTTTACTGCATTTCAACATGTTACCAGCTGTACAGCCATGGCACCGGGAAATTGATGGGCTGGGCCTTGCTTGGGAAGACCTTATCGATTAAAAATCGGCATGAAGATGAAAATTTGTGTACAGTCTTCAATTTATTAGTTCTACTTCTACTGATTAGTACAAAGATCAGGCAGCATTGCTGACGCGCTTGAATTTCATTCTGCCGCGTAGTTTTGAAAGGCTTTGCTTGCTCATTGTTCTGTGCAATCAGTTACTGTAGCCCAGGTCGTTTTTGCGTCAAGATGTCGATTGTATCGGTTTTCGAAAGGACGTACGGCAGAACGACGAAAATAAACTTGGTTTCTGCGCAAACGCTTAGAACTTTAGAAACTTTTCAATATTTCGCTCATGGCATTTGTTTTGTCGCGAACCTGATTCTTCTGTAAAAACTGGGGTTATTCCTCCATTGCTGGGAGCTGGGGGGTAAATTTTTTGTCGCGATAGCAAAGAAAGTGTTTTCTCTGCTGGCATTAACTTTGTGTACAGAAACAATATGTGACGATCTTCTTACAGCCCGATCACAATTAAACTTTATAAACCACAAAGACAACTGCTGAAAAAATCATGCATTTGTAATAATTTTGTAGTCAAATTCTCTATGACTGTCATCAAAACAATAGAGGCTAGATCCCCTTCGCACGAAGACAGGAGTTTTACTAAACTTGTCCCCAGAATACAGGGTGCTGATGGAGCGAGCCAAGATAAAACTATATGTTGCATTGTAGATCACCAATTATGTGCTTAACGAGAATCCTGTTAAGCAGACTAAACGAAAGCATATCTTGTTGATCAGTAGAAAATTTTGCATTGCCTTCGACTCTGCAGTTACCTTAACCATTTCGACTGCTTGATGGTATGTACAAGCTTTATCAAAGTGCTTCTGCAAGTTTGTAGAAACTTTTATCAATATGGTTCCTCACGAAGCCAAAAGAAAACATTTTTCATTAGACATCTTTTATTTTATATATGTAGCCGTAATATCCAAGTTTTGCAAGAAAGGAATATTTTTACCAATAAGATTTTTGGAAGCTTGGTCGCATGGCAAATCCCCCGTGGCAAACAGAGCAAATCAATATCAGTGTTTTGTCAACGTGGTGATAACACCGTGAAACGTAATGTTACCATCATCAACACGAACCTAAACTGAGTGGCAGAAGCTTAGCTGTCGTACCGTAATAACGCCTGTCGTTCGTGACTTGCTCAGTCGAAAGTCGTTGCTGTTAATTAATGACTTCGCAGATTTAGGTCCTACAGTGATCCCCTTCGAAGGATTTAGCTTTGTCGTAGAGCTGTAATAAAACAACCTTTCTTCGAATTTATGAGAAATTCTTATCACGCGAATATCTGTAGTCAGGTTTTTGGAACAGAATCAAGTGCATTGCTTTTATTTCCACCAATTCAACTGTAACTATAAGCTTGACATACGGATCCTTATAAATAGCAGCTAAACCGAAAACTGCGCCATCAGCTGTGTGTAGCTATTCCTGAAGTGGATCGCCTGATCGTTTTGGAACTGCGTCACCATTTTGCAAGAAAGTTGGTTACGATTTCATGTTCTGAAGCGATATTTGCATGTCTTTTTACTTATTTTGGCAGCAGATTCCTGGTTGTTGAAAGGTTTGATAATTTATGAAAAACCGATAAGTTCTAACCTAAAATAAAAGCCCGACTGAAACTTCTGAATAGGAAAACGAAACTTTTGTTGCGAGCAAATGATAGTGAAGAAATAATTGCAAAATCAAATGACTTTGTGTCTGTAATTGGTAACTTCAGGGTTAAGCAGATGCGTCACGTATTTCCACTTGAAACACATTAATGATTGTAAATTTCGGGATGATTTTACTGGGTTCTTTCACCAGAATTAGGCAAGGTGAAAAAGTAATGCGTCACTGTTTCGGAAGGACTTAGATTAGTTAAAAAACTGTAACTTAAATTTTGCTTAAGTCAGTATGGATTATGTAAAGCAGTGAGTAATGACTAAGTTTTTAAGTATAAGCAAGACCGACAGCAGAATAAAAATAGGTCTGTGTCAAGAGCTTAGGGCTTTCCAAATTCACGTGCCTCAGGAACATCAGTGTACTTTGGTTTTCAGTACTTTTGTGCAATCCTCTGCCAAAGGAAACAGAAACTCCGACGTATTTAACAAAGATAACAGCGTTCTCAAATTTCAGTTTTTCGGTACAACTAATGGTTGCTCGGCTGGTACCCCGGACAAACAGGAAACGGCTCATTTACAACAATACCTTCACGTTTTCAGTTGACATCTCATGATCTGTGTTTGTTAGCAGAATTTTTGCCATGCTATTTCGCAACCTTGCAAAACATGCTGCTGTGGAGAATGCTTAAACAACGACTTCGGAATATCAAAACTATAGTAAACCTTGACTTAAAAACTTGAAGAGAGGTGGACTTCAAATGCAGAACACTATCATTGAAAACAGTCGGAAAATTGTAAAACCAAACCAGCAAGTTTCGCAGTTGAGCCTAAACACTACGAAACTTGTTCAGTTTCAGGTTAACCTGAGCTCGTGTACGCAATACCTGAAAGCAAAAGCACTTTTTCTTAAGGTTGGCGTTATGGCACCACAAACACCGTTTTTTTGTGAGTAGTATTTCAAACAATGCTTTTGCAAGAAAATGTGTTGAGAATGATCAAAACATGAGAAAGCAAACGTACAATTGTTCATCCTCCGAGGTGCACTTGGAGGGGTAGGTAAATGAAACTTAGTGGCAAATTAGTATAGGATGTATTGAAAAGCTGTCTCTTATGTCGTCGGCATCTTCAGTTCCATGACCGTTAACATGCTAATACTAAGTGAATAAGTCGAGCTTATCGACATAATTGATCAACAAAATTGCCGACGATTGTGCAAGTGCAGAAAACTTACACAGCACACTTGACATCAAACGCCCATAGACAATGTGTAATAAAAGGACGCTTTGAACTGCACCTTGGCAAAGAAAAAGTTCTGATGAAAGTTTCGAAGTGATAAAAAAAACGCTTTTTCCACAACCTGAAAAATAATCCTGTCTATCCAGTGGTCTAGATATTTTTTACATTTCTGTAAAGTAAGCCCACGCTCCTGAATTCTAGTAAGTTTTTTCTTTTATCTATTTTTAAGGCAATATATCGGGCAAACAGCCAGGAATAAAGGCTTGGGCCTTCAGCTTTGTCAACTGTAAAACAAAGCACCTTGTCTTTAACAACCATTTGCACTTGTGACCTTCGAAATAGCTCTGCATTGCCTAAAGAAGAGCATAAACTCCCTGAGGGCTACTGGAATGTGTTTACACTTGGTGCCTCGTGCAATTTGTGGGATAGGCAGTCACGTTATAAATGTTCTTTGCGGTTTATCCACCTGCAACGCGATCAACTTTAATATCGTGTGACGTATATTTCCAGCTTGCTCTAATTGGCCATGGATTGTAGCTAAACCTAATTTTAACGTTTTGATGCGTCAAGTTCTAATATTATTAAAGTTTTAATAAAGCGCAATTTTAACCTCACGGGGGTATTTTATCATAAGCTTTTCTTGCATATATGCGAAGGTAAGTGGTACCATGTAAATCATACATTAGCATGAACGCCGTCTTAAAAGCCAGTTAATGGACTCACAGAAACGTTTATTCTTCACATAAATTTGGAAGATTTTATTTGTAATGTGAAGTCGTTTTTTCTTCGCATTCTGGAGTGTTGTTCAAAATGCTTCTAATGTTAAAACAGTCAACGACATACGGTGATAAACGTTGGTTGCAAATCTCAAATAAACTGTCAGGCGAACGGAAACAAAAGAAACAGGAAAACTCTTAAACGGTTTTGGAAGTTGACATCTTACGATCAATCGAGGAATATTACGCGAAACTGAACATTTACATTTTTTTGCAAATTTCTTTTCACTCCAAGCGGATGAAAGGGTTGCGCGTGCAACGGCTTGTCAAACGCCCGAGTGCAATTTGTTATGACAACGCTAACAGGGAGCGGGTTATGTTGACACTAATACCAGAATAAATCCCGTCGTTTTTACGACATTGCGTCAACGATTTTATCTAATTGTGCCAGAATTCACAACAGGGTAATGGAAACGAAGCAATGGCTACGGGCAAATCCGTTTTCACAACCGCTTGCGGTCGATAAAATACCACATTTGATGTTCAGTGCACGTGTCGCCTTACCGCATTTTTGAAAATGAGGAAAACCAGGACCATTTCAAACCGGCAGCTTGAGTTTTAAACGACACTTAAAATAGCGCATTAAAGTTAACCATTCCTGGGAACCCCAAATAGCCGGCGGTTTTGGTGAAATTGGATACTGACGATGTGTTGCACGTGTTTCCATGACAAAACGTCTATTTGGCGACATTGGGGTCGTTAAAACTAGGTAAAAGGAAACAGAAACAGACCACGGTGACAGTGTATGACTGCACTCTTTACTTGCCTCCATCCGTGTCTCCTTGGCAACCGGCGACGGTTGATCACCTGCGGTGAAGCTTGGTCCGTTCAGTGCCTGGCCTGTTATGGTTATAATCGGAAGCTACTTTCTGGTTAAATTATTATCATAAATTCATCCGAACTTTTGCAAAGTAGGGTCGCCTGGCGCTTCGCCATCTTCCCGGTGAAATGTACTTTTGTGGTGGTGACGTTGCTATCCTTCGAGCGCTAACAAATCTATAAATGCTCGACAGGCGCCAGATTCCAGAACAGTGTCGAGAGACATCCAACTATATTTGTAATGTCCCGAACGCTTCGTGCTTCGCCAAATGTTCTGCAACGCTCTCGAGGTTCAGGAATGAGGCGACTCTCACCAAATGCGGGTCCTGTGATAGAATGTCAGCAATTTTCTTTTACGAAAGCTTTCGTAGAAAATTCTCGATGTTTCACCTTTTCGTTAGATTAGTCCTGATGTCCTACGTAATTCATAAACCTACTTTTCTGCTTCCGCCGCAGATAAAATTTTATGAAAAGACATCGGCACAAATAACACGCACCACCATTTCTAACAATCGAACAACTTAGCCTCTTGCGCTTCCAGCATAAGCAAAACAAAACCTACTAAGTTCTTATACAAAAACTGATTTGAGGTTTGAGGTTACTCGCCCTCTGCATATGATCAAAAACAAAGGTTCACGCCGAAAAACCTTTTTCAGACCTAACGGCAGATGTGACGTCACTAGAAGCGTGTGCGTTATTTTCAAATCTATATTCAAATCTAACTTGTAATTAACTACTCATGCAATGCCACGGTGTTTTTTTCTTTGACAGCTATAAAAATTCAGTGTGTCCATCTTATGTATTTCACCAACAGCTGTTGAGTGCGTGGTCTCTGCCTTGACCCGGATTACTTTATCTTCATGGTTTCAACATCTCTTTAAGGTGTTAGTCATGTGCATGGTCTTGCTTTGTTCATCCAATACGCTTCTAAGTTGTTCAGTCCTATTCATTCCGATCAGAAATATTTTCAGATCTTGTTAGAATTGTGAGTGGTACATTCATTGTCAACAATGTTCAATTCTTCATTAACTTCAGCTGTTCACCCCTATAGTTTGCCTGAGGTTGATTCTCACCAACAGGAAACAATAATTTCTTGCTTTGTTGTCTTAATGCACTAATTACAAGCTCATTAAAAAACAAAAATTGCATCGCTTTTGAAAACATCCGTTGGTTCAGTCTAACAACATGCCATCATGTTGCTGTAATTGCTTTTTAACCATTATTTGGCTTTCCTGACATTTCTCATGACATTGTTGCAAAGAAGTTTGCAAGGCTCCATTAAACGACTGAATGACCTTTCATTCTGTCAAAACACATAGTGATACTTTGGGCAAAGTAGCAACATCGACGAATAATTTAAATTTAATCTCTTTTAAATCTAAATCTAAATCTAAAAGATCTCTTTTAAATCTAAATCTCCACGTAAGACCTTTTGTATCTCTAAACTCAGTTTTTACAGTGAAGCACAGGATGTACGTAAATTAGTCAAGTTTTGCAGTAGTGTTTGCAATCTGCATCACAAATCTCTTCACGTGTTCACACAATTTTTTTAACTTATTCCAATTTTTCACAAGTTCTAGCATTTTAGTGTTCTAATTGAGGAGGTAAGATTGTGAGCTCGCAAGCCCAGACCCACTGCCTTTCGCCATCATGTATGAAATACATGTCCGAAGCGGTAGATGGTCCGTGGGCTGGGCAATTTCGGCAATTAAGTGCGATAAGCAAGCAGAAATAGCCTCTTCCTAAAGTTGGCAATATGCAAGGAGAGTTGGATGAAAAATGCTTGGTATGTTGATTGTTTTCGGGCGTGCAAGAGTGCCTGCTTTGAGCGGACGAAATATTCGAGTTAAGTCTTCTCTACAGAAAAGCAGATTGTTGGAATTGGACTAACCACCAAAACCGTTGAAAATTTTGTGATGGAAACAGATCCAGAGGCTTATTTTACGGTTTCATTCGCATCGCTGTTTTGAAAGAAACGAAACGGAAATTTTGCATGAAAACGGTTTGGCCTCACCGAGCGCATTTCAAAACATTTATTGTCAGGTGCGTCATTTGGTGACTTCAAACTCAAAAAAGTAGGACGGATACCCTTTGAACAATTTGCAAATGATGTCAGGACCAGGCGGGCCTTCATCTCCGGCACAGTGAAAAATTTATTAGGTTCTAGGAAATTTGTTTGGGCCATGGATGGTGACGGTAGCTTTGAGCTATAACGATTTTAACGTGGTTTTGGTATGTGTAAAACAACGTCAACATACTAATTGGAATGTACTGTAATAGAAAAATTGCTTTCGCGATTATTGTGAGAAGCGTAATTGGTGGTTTAGTCTCCACTGGTCGAGCTTAAAACGTATGAACCACCGATTTAGGCGCTTCAGTTCATTGGAGAATGTCAATCGCCAAATGTTGTCAAAGCAATGAATGCTGGCTTCTGCCTACTTTTAATGAAATTCGACTACCGTTATTGTGATAAATCGTGATGCTAAAACCAACCATCAGAGCGTCATTAGTTCACATCAACAGACCTGCTGCAAGTAGTTGAAGCATTTAATACAAGAAAACTTCGTATAGCGACCATACTGACTGCCGTCAAAAACTTATTACTACGGGAAACAGATTATTTGTATCATGTTGGAAGGGTGGGGAGCCTATTTACTGTCACGGGCCGCATGGCATACGAAATGTCGCTGGCGGGCCTGAAAAATAATTAATATTTTCTTAAACTTCTACCTTTATCTTCCTAAAGAAAATGAAAAGAGAAAACTATGAGAGGATTGACAGAGCCTCTTGGCTTGCTGTCTAAGTAGGCCATCTGCTTATCATGGAATTTCGTTTTGACGCGATGCTGTGTTATAACTCGGGTAACGATAATTCTGATACGCTAAGTGTTCGAAATGTTCGCGTGGGCCGCAAGTTACCCAACACGATGTTACAGAAACAGGAAAAAATAAAACTTCCAGCTTTCTTATTCATAACACTTTCAAACAGGGTATTTCCAAAGGCTATACACTACTTTCTTTGTTTTTCATAAATTTGTGAAGCGAAGTGACCTAAAAAGTTGCTGTTTTTTGTTAAATTGATGTGAGAAACAATTTCGCACATTTTCCACCACCTGTTAAAAGCGAGAAAGAAAAACGTAAGCAATTTTTGTGAAGTTTCTCTTGCCACGCTCGTTTTTCCTTCCCTCAGCACTAAACATTGCTGCCCCACTTTTTTTCCAGTCTGTTTGCGGCTGCCGTCAACCCGAAGCGCCTAATGATTTGATTTGTTTTCTTTCGAACCGAAAGAGCGTTCGTTTGCTCAAACAGGGTCAGATTGTGGCGCTGCGCGGCAAATGGTCTTCTGCAGCCCTTGTACAGCGCTTTATTAAGCCCGCTGGCGTAACTATTGTCGAGAAACATGTCGCGAATATGGTCGAAAAATCACGCAACAGCATTTTGCTCGCAACCCAATCGAGATAACAACCTCCGATTCCCTCAGTCTTTGTCGTTACAAAGATTTTCTCCCGTTTACCTACTTGTTCCAAACGGAGCTGTTGCGCGTACGACGCACAGCCCCTCTTACAAGTCGCTCTCTGACCAATGCCCTTGCGGCCACTCAGGCCGCTCGTTTGCAACCGGCGAAGTGCTCAGTGGTCACCACTCGAAGAGCACAGCTAACGAGAGCGCAGAGAGTGCGAGGATGTTGCAGTGAACGACTGAACGTCCCACCGAGCTCGCGCAACCGCTAATCTGCGCGGGTTTAGCGATGCCGGCGCTAAAACGAGTGCTTACGAACGCTATCGCGCTGATTCTGCTGCTGTCAAAACAAGATTCCCGCGCACAAACACCGCTCTTTCTCTAACACGTTTTCAAACCGCCTTCCAGCAAAGTTGGTCCGCGTTGTGTCAACACGCTGTTTCAACCGGGGCGTCACTGCTTTATCGTCGACTCGACGTCATGAAATTTACGGTACACCGAGAGTTGTTTATACGTCATCTCTATCCCAGCTTGAAAATCATGTCATTCAGCCGATTGTAGCAGAAGCCTATGAGAGTACTTAGTAAAAAAAAAAACGAAAGCCGCGGTGACACTTGAATGGATCGGAGGGTCGTAATTCGCGAAAGATTTCCGACAGTGCCAGGGTTTTTGCCGACGGAGTTGGGCTCTGTGCGCGTAGTAAAAGTCAATACAGCTCTTTCCAGCGCTGTCAGCGCAAGAAATGGAGAACGACACTGCACAAACACGCGTACTCTTTCTCTGTTTTTCATGTGATGCTGTTTGCCCTTAGTCCATCGTCAATAAATTCAAGTTTTGTTGCCACGGCAAATCACCAAGGTAAAACGGAATTATTTGCGCCTACTNCAATATGTGAGCAGGACATTTGCAAGCAAGGGTGACTCCCTTGGAACACATTCATGCGTAGGAATGCTACGTTTAGCGTACGCAAACATTTTATCCTTTGGTCACAAATGTTGAATATGCACTTCAAATTTAAAATCTTAAACTTCCTGCCAAGGGCACTGCGCAGTTTTAACAATTCACAGGCAGCAATGCCACGGTCCGCACCAAAAACTTTGTTGGAGGGTTGAATGTTTTCAGGAAGAAGGTTTAAGCGGTTTGTCCCGTGGGTTTCTTACCCATGCATTGAACATCACAGAGCTACTACACTTGCAAGCATTGTTTTAGATTTTAGAAAGTTTGAATGTAATACCTGTGTCGTCGCATATTGCTCAGAGAAAGCATCGTTCGCAGCCTTCTTCCAAACGTATGCTGAATCAGTTTAGGATGAAAGAGTAAAGCGAAAAGAGCAATAAGTTTGACGACAAAGTGATCCGCATTTATAGTTTAATTTGAGAACCCAGTCATCAAACAACCAATTTCAAAATAAACCAGCGACATTGCTAAACAGCGGTATCCAAAATATTCGAGAAGTTTCTTTCATTAATAAGCCTGCTTTCATTTGTTTTCGTTACAGATGCATGATGTATCTACTGCTTAAATTACCACAATGTTGCATAGAACGCATTGTCCGCAAACCGCTTTTAAGTAAGATACGAAAAAAACATTAATCATGATGCTTTTATTGTAAGTTTTGTTTTTCGTGTAATGCTATGTTTTGATTTTTTTGCTTGTGAATTATTCATTGCACGACTCCAACTGTTTTCAATACCGGATTTCAAGATTCTATTTGAATAAGATTTTAGGACTGAGGATGCGTAGTGTTACGTGAAATCGATTTCCTGTTTTTAAAAATTTGCTGGTGGATTCATACCTGTCGCGTATGCAGAGGCCAGTTACTTCAATGCAGATACGTGCAAGTTTAAATCATCGCAAAAAGAAGAAAGCAGAGTCCAGTGAGCAGATTCCTCGAAAGCTTACAGCAGACCTAGAGCTTTTAATTGCAGATTTCAAACAGCATGACAAATCGCGTTGCGCGGCAAGTTGATTTATTGCAAATTGCCGTCGTTTCACTTCACTGGTTCTGTGTGTTGGGCACTGACAAGCTTCATCTCCAGATTCTGAAAATTGTGCATGTGCAAGTTTAAAGACGCGCTTTGACACCGCATCGCTGTCGTATTCGTCCGATGCCTTGAGCTCACAGTGTCTCGCTGTCGCCGACGAACAGAATGGATCGTGCAAAAGCAAACAGTCGCACAGGCTGGTCTTTTGTGTGGTCCGAGTGGACGATCTCACACGGAGAGAATAGCGGCGTAGTGAACTGTTGCAGAGTTTGTCGCACAACGCATTGTCCCGAAAGCAAATAAGACCGTCTCGATCTCAACATTTTGAAGATACCATGAAGAGAAAAAAGGGAAAATAAAAGGAAAGTGTTCTTCACCGAACGTGCGGAATAATTCAAATATTGCACCCCTCGTCATGAAGCGGCACGTGAGTAATAACCGTTAAAAAGTTGTTTGCAAATTACTTTATTAAGTCTTTTTAATATGTGCGTGAAAAAATGGTTTGGCGCGAACAATGCTTACAACTTTGACAGGCAGAAGTTGAAACAAGCAGATGGGAATTTTGGTCACGAGACAAAGTCGCGCGACCTTTTCACTGGTTTTTAGCAGGTGACCTGACTCTCATTTGTGGCATTCGCCTTGATCAAAACATAAAAAAATCGGAATTACCAAGTTCCTTGAAAGTTTGTATTTTTCAGCGCATACTTGTATTTTATCCATATTCAGAGTGTTATTTCTGCCAACAGTGCAAGGTCATTTAGGAAAAATATCGAAACCACCACTCACAGCAAAACGAATCGAGCCTTTTTCAAAACGGAGACTGCTAATGGTAGTCGCGTGTAGCCAGTGCTGGTCACACTGGTGCTTTCTGTAACGTTACATGGCACCGTGTTTCCTGCAGTTCACTTCAGATTCTTCCAAAATGCGAGACATTTATGAGGAAAAATGTTCAGCGTCAAACCGCTAACAACAAACCCATCTTTAAATTTGTCGGGTTGCTTGGCCTGTTTCGTGCATGAAGACGATGCTGTATTCTGTTTGGAAAGGTTTTGAATGCGGCTCACACTTCATTACATTTCGTGGGTCTAACTAAACCGTGAACCAGACGTCCAACATTGCGGAAACAAGCAAAACTCTTTTTCTGTAAACGGACCTCATTGTTTGTGATTTGAAAACTTATTCATTTAAGTAACGAGCCATTTGGTCTGCGTGCCTCCCATGAAGCAAACTTCATTGCATCTCAATCGTCAACAGAAGCACCAAGATCATCCCCGTACCATTTGCACTAGAAGCTTTTGCAAGATGGAGATCGGTGTGGAAAAAGCTATCGACTTCACAGATTTTTCAGCGAAAACAACAAAATATTAAAAAAGGCACAAGTAGTCAAACACTCTGGCGCCTAAAATTCTGTTGTTCACTGACCTAAAGGCACTCGTGTATTGTGTAAACAACTCCCAAGAAATACAAGAAGCTCAAATAACAATTTAAACCAATCATACAAAAACCTCACAGCTTCGACCCTCATCGACCCCTGCGCAATAATTAACATCTCCCTGCAGATAGCTATCTTTTGGGGTAGTCATTATCGACTGTGCTTGCTCAGGATATCATCTTTACTTATTTCGGCAGACATAAGTACAAGTTCAGAATGCACTTTCTTTTTAGATAACACGGGCGACAATTTATTTAAATGAATTGGTATCAATTAAATCATTTTATCCACGTACACACATACTCCATTCGTTTAACAACAGCGTTGCTCTCATCTGAAATTATGAAAAATGATGACAAATCGGAAAGACTTTCTCTTGGAATGATACAACGACCTCGCCCTTATCGAACAGGCACGAAGAACATGAAACCGTCTCTCAGTAACAAATAAGCCAATTAATTACTTTGGTTGTACTCGCTGAAAAATGTCGCCAATTACTGCCTTCGCCGTTTTCCTCACCCAAATATATTTTAATGAGACAGCTAATTGGCAAAGGAACATCAGCAAAGCAGAAAACCAGAGTTTTTCAAAACACTCGCTGGTTTGCGATGTAATATCCTAGACCTTTGAAACGTTAATAGCCGTTGGCTCGTTATTAGCATTACATGAACTTGAAATTACATTATCGTGCATGATCTAACTACCGACGGGGAACTGGAAAATTGAGTGTAATGAGATACGCAACTTGACAAACATTTCAAAAAGTGTGTAACTCTAAAAAAAGGAAAAACACCAGAATAAACTTATAAAAGGTTACCGACGAAAAACAGCACGGATTTAATTTTTGACAAATTTGGTGCAAAGTTTTGTTATAAGCCTATCCAATGATATCCGAGGAATGAATCGTCACCATATCAGAGTCGAGGAAGAAACCACACCACGGGCAAACATGTAAGAACCAGTTATAAAAAGTTCATCAACTTTGGCGCTGCGATTATCAAAAAATAGTACGTCACAGACTAACCATCTCGTTTCCCAACGTTGTGGGAATTGAAAAACTACGTAAAAATATTGTTGTTTCAAACGTTTTTGGTTGCTGCGGTTCCATCTAGGCACGGCGCCAGTACGTGAGAACGTACGCGTAGAACAGTGCATAATACAAGCGAGCATGATACAGGTGAGCCAAGGCCGCCAAGAGAGACATCACGGTGACCTCGGGTGAGCACACACACAAAACAGTAATACGAAGAAAACAGGTCAGAGACTTGTGTCACGGGGTGCGGAGTTTGTCAATGCTTCGACGCAAAAACGCCATCTATAAAGTTATGCCAGTAGCAGGTCATGGCACCAGTGCGCCTGGATTGGACAGGTCTCTGCATCCTTCGCACATAAAGATGTGGAAACCTCTTGCCGTAGTTATTTTGCAGAGTGCAAAACAAGAATGCAGATATGTGTTGGAATGATTTAGTCAAATTCAAACGTTGAGGCGAACGCAGCACGAAATGCTAAAGAAAAAGCGTTAATTCTATTTTTCGCCAATTGGTGGTTGGTGGAAAGAACTTCAGTCTTGTTGTGAATAAGCAAATCTTGAAGATATAAAGAATTTATAACCATCACCAGAGTGTGACATCGCTATGTTGTGATTTTTTCTTCGCAGTCTCCAACCTTTATCAGAAGGGACTCTTTCTCAGCAAAGCGAATCTTAGCACATATTATACACAATATTTCTCCTACAGAGTAGGCAACCTCAGATCTTATTCAAATGGGTCTACCAGGTATTGTAAACACATTTTTGTGTTTTGTGTCGACTTTCATTGCGCACCCTACCTGGCTACCATAAATACAGTACACTCGATTGACAAATCAAAAATTTAACAAAAGGTAGGAGTGAGATTTTCTATCATCTCCCTGGTACGAAAAGTTGGAAGAACCTTTCATCTTTCTCCCAAGATTTACGTCCCTGGAGGCAGTAGCTGTTAAAACTAGTAAATTGTATTGACTGACAGAAAGCATAGGTACTAAAGTGATTTATTTTTTCTGGCTGCGGCCACATTCTCTTTATAAGTGCCAAGTTATTCCAGATCCGTTGTAATCAGGGTAACCTTTGAGACCATGTGTGATTTACTGTTGGTTTTTCGCGTTCGTTCTAGGAATTTGAGATTAAGAGACGTCATTTTACCGCTTACTTTCTCCACAAAAGTCGCAACAAATAAAATTCAATCATACACTGAGTTTTCAAAGACCATCTGTAACAACTCCAAAGTGGCGATGTATGTGTTCTTCCGCAAAAATTGATGATGCTGAAGAAAGCCATTATCAAAGAAACGAATGCAAATAAACAGATTAGACTGAAGAAAATTTTCTTATTCAATTTTCTGACAACTGCTACTTCAAAAATTAACAACGAAAACATTTCGTCATCATTCAATCATATCTGTTCGCCTAGCAAGTTTGCAAACATTTGGGACAAACACATTGACGTTGAAACAGAGCAAAAAATACCAAGCAACTGCTCGTTCAGGATCTGAGAAAAGATTTTAATCTGTGACAAAACAACTAATTTTCTTTGACGTCCGTCAAACTTTTCACCGAAAGGTCGTGTCCATGACGTCTCTGTTCGAAGCAAGCCAATCCACCCTGAAATCGAGCAGACTTTAGGGTTCATTCGAAATCGCTCAAGCGACAGCGAAATCAGGTCATAATATGCTAAAAAAAGAACATCGGTCCGGCAGCGACGATCTGCGGGAAAGCAGACAGCAACCTTTGCTGCACCGAAGCGTGAAGTGGCACTTCCAAATTGAGGAAATCCTTGTTCAAAGAAAACAGAACCCTGTTTTACATCGGTGCACACCGCGTAGCAAGGGCACCTGGTCACTTCCTGTCTCTGACGTCATAGAGGGCATTTCTTTCTCGAATTTGTCGCATAATCGAACATGAATGGATCTGACTTCAAGTAATTAGTCTCCGTAAAGGTGATGCAGTCGAATCTATCAGCACATTTTTTGAATAGGATATCGATTTCACACTACACGCATCCCCAGTCCTGAAATCTGCAAGAAAAACATTACGAGGGAATGCTGAAGATCTAAAGCAAGAGCAGAGAAAGCAAGCAAACTCAATACAAAATTAATAAATCAAAGCTCAAGCTGCCACAAGTTACAACCGGAAAATATGCTGTTCGCATAAAACTGGTTTCATTTAATAAAACTAGTGCGATGTCCATCTTTTGGAAAATCTGTTCACTGTTCGGCCAACATACTGTTGATGCATATCACACAAGTCGCCACATAAATACGATAGTTTGCACATTTCAACTTTTGATTTGGAGGGAAAGTTTTATTTTTTGCCTGGATATGTGAAATAGTTGGGACCATGGATTAATTGCGTTTTCCAGGGCAACCACAAAGCGCACGGTGCTTCCAAGGCAAGCCCGCAACCAGGAGAGGCAACCGAGCAATTGCCCCACCCCCAAAGTTTTCAAAAACATGTTTAGTTGTTAGGTACATCAAGTTGCAAACATTTTGCCTGTCCAACCCCGAAAATATCAGTTGGTTGCGGCCCTGTTGCGAGGCCCTAGCGCACCTTCGGTGTGTTTTTACGTCTTATTTAAAGCAAGGTGCTTGTGACTGGTTAGTTTTTGTCCAATTGTGGCAGGTCTTTCAATGCCTTCGTATTTAATTTTTTGTCTTCTTTCCTTT
>JGI24022J15233_10000367_pt1 | contig 27026 bp, 18 predicted proteins | sample Ectturendosymbi2_FD_15233 | JGI IMG/M metagenome (IMG submission 15233)
TTTCTTTTTTAAGGACATGCAGTTATTTAATGTTACATTACATCAAAATTCCAAATTTGGTTCTTTATGACTTGGATTGACTTTTCAAATAGAAAACCCACCGAGTTGCAGAAGAGTCTGAAAGGTTGATTGGTGAAATACATACATAATAATCAAAATTTCACAAGATTTATGTGGTACAGCAACTGTTTAGCAAACATACTATCAAAGACCAAAAAAATTACTGCTGTTTTGGAAATATGTTAATTTTTGGCAATGGTTAATTAAATACAGTGTTGTACTAATTTTAACCTCCTTAACTTGATGCTACGTTTTGTACTTCCTTATCATTGTTCAGCATCTTTCAACATTCAAGCACTGTTTTTGCTTTTTCGGGTTTAAACACTGTAGGCAGAGTTCTCTTACATTCAGTGTTCTGTTCTTATTGTTTTGTTATTTTAACATTCTTTTTTTATTCATGGCACTGTGTTTATTCATTGTGAACAGTGTATACTATGCTATAAAGTTAGGCTAATCAAGTATTGAAATTGCTCCAATTAAAAAAATTCTACCTTGTAAATCCTGATTTTTAAGGTTTTGAAAAAAAGGTAAGGCATAAAAAACATCATATGTTTGATAATGAAGCAGAAAACAAGATTTAAAAATTTTGGAAATATCGGTATCGGCCGATATATCGGCCCATGAATGGTCGATATATCAGTATCGGCCTCAAAAAAGCCATATCGGTCGATCTCTAGAAAGTACGCACACTAAGTTTTCTGCAACCAAGCCCAAAATTGGTGGTCACTTTCTCCAGCTGCAGCGCTGGTAGCTACAACCAGTGTTCTCTCTAAGATCTTGACAAAAACGAAATTGCCCAAGTTTTCAGCTGAGGGCGGCGCGGTATCGCTCTTCATACGCCTTGGTAAAATTTCTTTCAGAGGCCCTCCTGGATAAGAACACATTGCAGTATTTGGTACTAAAATTATTAGCCTCAACGTCGCATCCTTGCCCGCCCTGTTTGAACCCAATTAGCTAAAACAGAGAACTGCAAAGTTGAAGAGAACGATGATATAAAGACTTCAAACAAGAGTAAAAATTTTGAACTCCTAGGTGTTTACCTGGTACTGCGTAAGCCACGGATATACATTCATTACAAGACATACATTCCGTAAAATGGTAGCAAACCTAACCAAACAATACCAAGACATGTTGGGCTGGTAAAAATAATTTCCAGAACCATTAAACCTTTCTTACAAGTTACAAGGCATGCAAGATATCTAAGATTCGACTCTGACTTACCTTGAAATACGTATGGTATAAATTCAGTTACGTCCTTCATCAGTATTTCCGTAAAAATGCCAAATAAGGTTTCTTCGAAACTACTTACTGCAGACTTTTCCTTGCGGCATGTTATGTTTATACAAAGGGACAGCGATTCGAAAAGATAGTGATTAAAATGCGGCTTGCTCGGATTCTGAAAAAAAGAATACAGAAAACATATCTACAGCTTTACTTAAGAACAAACGTAATCGTCTGTAAATCCAAAGGGTTCCTACGCAATTTTGAGCATAAATTTCCAGACTTTTCCGGGCTTTTTCCAGACTTTACTTTTCCGAATGACATGCCCAGGTCAACTACAAGCACTAGAATAGTTGATACGATTAAAGCAAAATTATCAACCTTATCAAAAATATCAGAACAAAATACTGTCAGAATGCATGCCAACAGATCAAGTCTGTAAAAGTATTTCCTTTTTCCATACTTTTCCAAAGTCCGTAAGAACCTTGAATTCAGCCATGCAGCAGGTTTCCGGATTATCAACTTGCCGAGTTCCGTTCTTAAAAGAGCTGCACTTGGGGGGAACCGCAAGAGTAGCCAATGAACTTACCTTACTTACAACAACCAATTTCTGCGTTAAACCGTTGACAAGTGTGGGCACATAAGGAATTATTAAATCTTGACTCAGCGACAATACGCGCATTAAAGCCTTCATCACGTATTCGTTTTCTTCGGATCCGTTTATGGTTAAGCACGCAAATATCTGTGACAACAACTGTTCCACAAAAGGACTGATGTCTTGTTTGCTGAAACTGAAATAAGCGCAAGCTTAATAATTACAATATGTCACAACACTACACAATGCTCGAATGTTTGTTTACTTACAGGGGCTTGTTCCCATCAGCTTTGATCATAAGCAGTCGTTCTATAGAGTGGGCTGCATAGGTATGTACAACATGGCTAGATGCAGTCAGCAGAGTGACTAAATGTGGCATAACAAGTAACAGCTTAGTCCGTTCAAGTTGATTTCTAAACGTCACAACGTATCTTATTGCGTCTGCCTTCAAAACTGGAAGTCCATTGACTGCAACATAAAAGGAACCAGCACCGCTGGACTAACCACGAGTAAAAAAGTACGAACGTAAACCGAAGTTATCAACACTTGATGAGCCCGATCTTAACGCAAAACCAAGAACCGGGTCAGACCAACATCACGATCAATGGACAGCTGGCTACCTAAGCGCCATGTTCATCACAAGAAAAATAACTTTTTTCATAATAAAAATATGGAAAGGTCCTTAAACCACTCATGTTTCCTATCTTCTGGCTATTTGGTGACAATAAATAACTTGCATATCAACAAGGGTGTGATGAGTAGTGCCTGAGTAGCGGCTAGATTGTTCATCCCGGCAGATTGTTTTCGTTACAGAGACCACCTCCCCTTATAAAAGCCACCAAAATGTATTATGATATATATTTGTCAAAAGTAATACTATTTCCAAATTTTGTAAAAATGTTTCTCGTCATAACAATTTTCCCATAGGCTTGGGAAAAAATTGCCACGGTGCGAAGCTTTGCGCACATGCCGCTCGGGATTTCCGATCGCAACACCCCCACGGCCTACTTCCAACAAGGCGCCCCGCCCCCCACGGCCTACGATATCTTAAGTAGGCCGTGCTTCCCCTAACATTTATTAACCAAACTACATCGATATCACAGCCACAAACTACTCACTGCAAGACACCATGTTGACGCGATCACCAACATTACACAGAAAAGCCAAAGGCGAAAAAATTGTGTATTTTTCTGAGCGTGTAATGCTTTCAATAACTCGTTTAAGGTATAGAACCGGATGATTATGCAAGTATTGAAACCGGGCTCCACTTATGCAGTATCTGGCTAAACATATATTTAATGATTTTAAATATTTGTCGATAAATGAGAGTTCGGCATTTGTTTATTTGCGACAGTAACTGTGAAAATTTTACTTCAATATCAAATTGTCAATAGTTAGTGTCTGTATTTTTTCGTTCATAGACCAATTTCTTTTAAATGACCGAAAAAAATTAAGTCAATTCGATCATAATATCCGAAGAGGAAGGCTAGTGAATCCTGTTTCGGCGAGTTTTAATACTATTACGGGACAAATGACCAAAATGTCTCAGAGAAATTGTGAACATGCATATCACTGTCAATTGCTTGAATAACTACTCCGTTGGTTTACGGAGAGCCAACTGCAAAATACTTAAAAAGAACAAATATATAGCAATCTCTGTAATGAAGCTTCCGGCTTTAATATCTCTATAAAAAAAAACGCACCGAGATCATCATGTATTGCTAATGCAACAAGTTGTTACCACAAACAATCAGTTAAAAGCGGAGGTCAAGTTTTCAAGACGTGTACGGAGTTAACAGGTTTATACGTTTGATCTCATGAATGTATACGACTAACAAGAGTTGGTTTCGTACTAATTCAAACATTTTGTATCACAACGCCCATTACTCCTTCATCCGCTTCGTTTTGTCCCAGATAGCTTCATACAAGAAGTATATACTACAGACTTTGTACTAACTTCAGTGCGAAACCAACGAAAAGCTTAATATTGTGAAAGATAAACCTACTGTTTGAATCCGCCAATTCGGGTAGAATTTGAGCAGTGAAAAATTCATCCAGATTCACCAGCTTATTTGCTTGAGTAGTCCCATGCTTTGCTGTTGAGCCTTTCTGAGCCAGTGACATCACCAAATAAATAGCGGCGTCTTTGTTTTTCCAGCTTTTAGCCGGGTTCGCTCCATATTGCTGTTGACATTTGTAAATTATCACAAAAAAAACAGGCTGAATTGTCAAGTCTGTACAAGCCGCTGACATGCTCAGCAGTTGAAAGGAGAACGAAATATCAAGGTGGTAGCAAAACAGCAGTCAACGCTGCAATCTTCCGGTAAGAATGACTGTTTGTTGTTTAGAAACATAAACGGCGACCAAACAATGCAAAATCGAACCATCTGCGACAACACTTTAGCCAAAGACAGATTCTTGCTGCTACGTATTATATAATTCTGGCTGGGTGCGCTGGGTAAGCATCAAAAACGGACAAACAACACATCACCTGTAGCATATTCCGAACGTACTCCGAAAATATTTGTGTTACTGTGACTTCAAAGTGCTTTGTGAGACCACGTACTAAGTCACAAGCAGCCCTCCGTCTTGTATCAACATCTGCAAGCGAAATTTCGTTAGAGGCGCTCATAAAGCAGTTAGCCAGGAACTGTTTCAGAATTTCACATATCGTTTTCACCCGATCCTTCAAGATCTCGACGTATGAATTCTTCAGGATTATCTTCGAACTGTTCTTCGTCAGCAGATCGAAATTCAACGTTGGGAACAATGACCTTCGTAACAAACATACAGTTGAAAAAAAATAACAGCTCATATTTAAACGCAAGACGCAACGCACCTTTTCACAAATGGACACCAATACGCCTTCCGCCTCGAACAGCTGCTTGTACTGCGGTCTTTCACAAATGGATCTCAAAAACCCGATTGCATTCGATACCAGCTGAAACGCAACGCAACACAAGATTATTTTCAAACAATCAACCAGGAACAAATACCCCTAAAAGGTTCTTACCATTTCAAGCTTCGGTAACGGAAAATACTAAACTGGCTGCTAGTAACCTTCCTTTCAAAACCTCGAATTACGCTGGATTGTATTACAAGCCGCGTGACTTCTAGTGTGATATTTTGAAGTAAGCACAACATTGCTGCAAATTGATCCACATTCACCGAGGTATAAACGCTGTGCAAAAAATCTTTTACACGCCAACGGCCTCTTGGTGGACGTTCGCAGTTCTTCACGAAACAACCAGGCTCCTGCAATTTCGCCGTCTTTCGGGCACCTTACACATGCTAGGAACTGACTACAAAGACGTCCAGAAAATGAGTCACTTCATCTCATTGCACGCTTACTTCCCTGCACTCGCCGCCAACACATGCTGCGGGATATTAACGCTCACCTCATCAGCCCTGGAAGAGATTGTACAAAGTAACAAGGAACTTTCTTCAGTTTGGTATAAGCCTCGGTGCTTAGAGAGTGACAAAACATGTTGCACAACTTATTCGAGTCATTTCTAGAACACAGAGCTCAAATTAGTCTTGAGTAACAGTACAGTGTGAGGCTTATCTAGCTTTATATTTCAGTGCATCAAGTGCTTTGTCTTTGTTTGTGACTTTCTTCAGAGGCCTTGCAAACCCTCCCTGTGATTTTAAGCATTTACAACAGTCAAACACTGCTTCTTCAGAGTTAAGAATTTCGGGCTGATGAAATACTTGCAGTATGACACTTGCTGTCTTGATTTGTTTTGTAATGAGCGGACAGAAGGAAAGAGAAGTGGACAGAGAGCGTCGTGGGTTTAATGAAAAGTGGACTGCAAAGATTTTTTCACTAACGTCTGATCAAAGCAAAGGTCGTACGTCTGGTATGCCAAGAAAGTGTTATAGCTTTTAAAAATACAACTTTAGCCGTCACTGTACCGCGATGCATGCTAACAACTCTAGCAAGCAATTACTTGAAAAACGGGAAGCTGCTTTCGAGAATTTGGTGACTACAAACAAAGTTTTTTTTTCACTGACAAACTGCGACTCAAAAGTTGCTTGAGTGAAACTGATGACATGTACAGGCATTTGACAGCTTTTTATTTTCAAGCTGGGTGTATTCTCCACGCATACTTATTTTCTCACACAAGCTCGTTCGGAATCAGGCTGAAACTCAAAAATTTTTATCAAGTCGCCGGACGACCTGCATAGAGAGCTCTGCTGTCGGTTTTCTGATTGTAAAGATTCATCTGTCACTTTAACTGGTGGCCTACACCCTGTCACAACACTCTGAAGTAGCATCACAGGAGCTACGGTTGGAATAACTCACCTTCAGTCTGACCACAAGAGATGTACAATTTATTATTTTTATGTTTCATTACACAAAACAGTATTCCAAACCTCTGGGAGACGGCATAGATCCTGGCATTGCTTGGCTTGACCTGCGTGTGTGAGCACACGTTCAGCTTCCTGACCACTAACAAATTTTGTCACAGATCAAAGTCAACTGACCAACACCTCAGATCTATCCTGAGAACTTCCACAGGAAAGTTAGCTCCAGACTTTGATGCACTGGTTGAGATGGGAGACTGCGAGCACTGCTCCCACTGAACTAGGAAGTGACTTTTTGCGAAGTTATAAAAAAACGAATAAACAACTTTTGCAATAAGCCTTCTATCATCTTACTATGTTGCCTGGTAAAGGACAAAACCTTCTATATCGTGGAATTTACATCTTATTCACACTAGTTTACACCGTCTCCACATTCCGAAACGTTCTCAATTTCTAGAAGTCAGTGTGGCCCGCGCACCCAAAAAATCACCCACTACTGATTCAAAATAACTAATGAAATTTCATATTAGAGAGGTCTTACAGAAATCAAAATACCTTGCCCTATAAATATTATAATTGAAAGCCAACTTTTTATAAGGTACAACTTTAGAGTGTTTTAGTGATTTGAAGATAAAATTTTTCCGGTTCCTACCGGTTATTTTTTTCATTTCCAGCCAATTCCGGTTCTAACCGAAAACCCAAATCTTGATTAAGGCACATCCATACAAATAAGGAAATTTTCCCAAATGCGTCACAGGTTGACTGATTCAACGATCAACCCTACGCTTCCCAGAAGACTGCTATCTGCGTGAAACATGGTTCTTGTGTCTACTCACAACAAAAGCTCGGCTATAAAAGATAAAATATTTGCTAAATGCTTAAAACAATTGAAATAAAAAGATCAAAAAATACAGTAATACTCACCAGGTCATATTTAACGTCAATGCCAGTGTTGACGAGTAATGTCCAAACATCAGTTACAAATTGCGGCAAGAATTGAGCAAACTCCTCATCATATTTTTGGGCATACAGAGCGATATTGTCACATATTTGGGACTGTAGCAATTCAACCAAGCCTGCTTCTTCACTGGTCTATAAAATCCCACAAACGGTTGTTTTTAAAAAACAAGACAATTACCACATCGTACCACAACTACGTATGAAAGCAACGTTCGCTTCATCGGAAAATTCTAAATGTCAGAGTTATTGCCAACAAACAACCATGCAAATCTTGACCTTCGTATTATTTTCAGGTTAGAAATACAAAAAACTGGATACAAGAACGCAAAGAAATAAGCGGCAAAAATACACGTTCAAACTCGAGCATGGAAAAGGATGTTAAGTGAATTCTCAGGTTTGTACATGGGACACTTTTCTGTCCCACCCACCTCACGGCAACTTGTGACTGTCATATCCCATGACGCATGGTATTCCTGTGAAACTAGTAATACGAACGAATTACAGCAGAGTCGTGAATAAAACAACCCAAAACTTCCAATGAAGGTGTACAATAAAAATTTGGTGACCCTTTTTATAGCGGTCACTTAGAAATAGATCAACATTCAACCTTATTTTCTGGGCCTCGCATCACTACGCCATAGAACGGAGCCTCTACGTGTATAATTACTGCTTTCAGTAAGGTGAAGTACTTCTTGAGCTAGGCGCTGTGAGGTGAGCCTATAATGTGTTGGTTTCAGAAAATCCTGCTATATGTCCTCAAAATTACTAATGTTGGGACATGGATGAATTCCAAGTCTACAGTCTCATCTCAAGGCTTCCCATGGACAAGACTGTGAACCCTGTGTTGGCTAACATGCAGAAAGTGATGATGAAAATCAATTAACACCTTCGGCGCGGCGAGCATTCTGTGCAATTATTCAGCAGCTGCGGACGGTTTTGGACTGTTTTTGTTCTATAACGAAGAGTCAAAAGTACCTAACTCAAGAAGTACTTCACCTTACTGAAACCAAATTTCTTGAGAAAAAAAACCTTGCGAGCCATGCACAATTGCACAGCAACAGAACGGTGAACAGGGTCAGGTTGCTCGATTAAAAAAATCAATAACTTCGTAAGTTCTTCAAGGATTGACCTTAAATTTTCTGGGAATATGGATGTATATCATGAGAACACTCTCGTAAATTTTCGTTGCAAACAAGCTAGTTTTAAAAAAGTTATGGTGCTTTCACAACAACTACTTAACAGTACCATACTGGCCAAAGTTTTGTAGCCTACGCGCTTGAGTTGTTCCGATGGAAAAGTACACCAGTACATGCTCGATTTCCTTGAAATTTTCAGGTAGGATGCATATTTATAAAATGAACATTTGTGTACAATTTGATGAAAAAAGACTATGCATGAGAAAAGTTATTGCGTTCTACAGAAAAATTACTCAACACAAATTTCTTAGGCGAGCGCATTGCTTGAGACGCGCAGCAACAGCAGTCCGATGCACTGCGAAAAGAGTCCTGTTGCTCGATTCAACAGTGAGTAACTCGGAGATTTGTTGATAGATTTAACTCAATTTTCAGAAAAGATGCATAAGTATCGGCAAAACATTCGTGTGATTCTTTATGGCAAAAAAATTAGTTTTTAAACAGTTGTGGTGCTGTACACAAGAACTTCGTAACCCTGCTGAATGGTAAAAAGTTTTGTAGCCTCTTCAGCAGCTCCAATCCGAAAGCACAGAACTCCGCAGATTTTCGTCAAAATTACTTCAAAATTTAAAAGGGGGTTGCGCATAGGTATGAAAAATATATGAGATTTTCTTTGCAAAAACGCGAGTACAAAAACGTAGTCCTAGCTTACGCAATAACGGTCAACACTTGAGCGTTTTGCAAATTGTGTTGTAGTCTAGGCCTAGCAAACTGTTGCTGGAGATACCAAACTGCATAACTAAAAAAGTTCTTGCCCATATTACCTGAAATTTTCAAGGGTTATGTGGGTAGGCAACGTATAACAAAAAAAAGTTTTTGTGTGTTACGAAACAAATGTTAGCACCTAACTTTTTTGAAGAGGTCTTGTAGCCCTAAGCCTAGCAAGATGTTTTGATGCCTAACTTCACAACTCAAAAAGTATTTGGTCAATTTGCATGAAATTGTCAGGAATAATGTCTAGGTATGAAGAACACTGTGGAAATTTTCGTTGCAAAAAACACGTACGAAAAAGGTTATCAAGTCCCAAAGTGAATGAAATATACGTATGCCATTCCGCACCCAGCGCATTTGAGCGAATGACATATATATATATAAATATTATATCAAGGATTTTTAAGGCGTTTTAGGGACCCGGTTCGGGTTCCTAGAATTTCAAATCGGGTCCCTAGAATCAGAGAAAATTATGATCGGGTCCCTAAAGTCAGAGAAAATCGGGTCCCTAGAATCAGAGAAATCGGGTCCCTACCAATCCATACCGGGTACCTAGCATTTTCCTTAAAAAAACCCTGATTATATATACTGCATACGTCAATCCCCGCGAAAGGTGTTAATAACAATGAGGTTGCAAATAAAAGTACATTAGCAATATTCCAGTTGCCATGCCAACAGAAGATTGTTATGTGTATGACTACCAGTGCGCTGCAAACATCGTTTTTGTCACCACAAAGGTGCGTATTAGTATCGGCAAGCATTGGTTCTTACACACAAAACCAAAAATGCTTGTCCAACACGATTCTCACGGGGTCCATAGTTACGTCACCCTAAAGTCAAATCATTCGAAAAAGATCAACAAACCAATTACCTATAACAACAGACATAGACATAACTCTACTGCATGCTCCTTGCTTAGCTCATACCGTAAAATTTGAAGAGGTCTCTCACTATTAAATTCAAGGCAATTTTGCACAAATGACGGTGAACTAATGCACACATTGCCTAACCTTGGTGATGTCAAAGAATACGAGAATGTTAAGACTTAAAGCGACAAACATTTCGTCACGATTTCAATACATTTAACACGCATTTTTGGAAGTAGTGAAATGATTTAAGGAGCTCAGCTTTAACGATTCGACTACAATCAGACTTCATTACGGACTGTAATACGAAAGCCAGAAAACGTTGAACATCCGTACACACAGACATGTATTGAATTATTTCGACCATGGCAGGTTACTCCGAATGACAATCAAACGAAATTTCTTAGAACTAAACTGCTCTGTTTTTGGAATGAACCGAGCTAAAGTAAGTACAGCACTGATAAAATACTAGTTCTGGTCGTAAATCTTCTTACTCGGGTCACATTTAAGCTTGTAGCATACTACAGGTTTACTAACGCTTCATTTGCTACGCGCTAAAAAGTGCACTTACCTCTGTGTGTAGTAGAGAATTATCGGTGGTTAAAAGCATATGGAAATGCGTCATCCATACTTTCATATTGTCCTCGAAAAATTCCGGTAAATCCTGCAACCACAGTTATACTGTTTTGAATGTGATACAGTGTGACTGACTGGTGACACACATGTTAAACTTTCGAAAGATGACACCATCGTCCAGCACCCTACACCTTCCGTGAGGTGATGGTTGTTTGGGGAAAGAAGTTTTAATTTCGTCTACAAGGCATGGCTTCAGAACAAAGCCGAATCTTCTTTGCATTCGAGATACGCTGAGGCGCGAAAGTCCGCAGACCTCACGGTGAAGAAGTCGAAAATGCAATCTTGGGATAATTTCGGATATTAACTATATTCCAGTTACTGGTAAGCCAACAAAATATTCTGGCAAACCATCCTGCACCGAAAGATTGGTAAACTGGGGTGATCAACCCCACGTATAACTACCGTGGCAGCTCTCTCCTTAGCTTCCCTGGAAAAGTGTATGCCAAGTGCTTTGAAAAAAGATGACAATTGAATCGACAGTAAGAGGATACCCAGTGCGGTTTTTGTCCCGGCCGTAGCACTACAGGCCAAATTTTCATTCTCCGCAAATTGTCGAGAAATCCTGGGTGTATGCCAAACATGTCTACGCATGTTTTGTCGACTTTGAGAAAGCGTATGACCGGGTCCCTCAGGAAAAGTTTTGGGGAGTATTGCGGGAGTACGGTGTTGACGGTCGTCTGTTACAGGCTGTTCAGAAGTTTGTGTCCTTTTCGGCGGAGTTAAGTCACAGCCGTCCACAGTGTGTGTTGGAGTCTGACAACGACAAGGGTGTGTGCTGTCACCACTCCTTTTTATCGCCTTCGGACAGACAGACACAGCTGAGTCGACGAGGTTGTCACGTTGGAAGCTGCAGGATCAACCGTTTTCTTTTTGCGCCCGATTTGGTGCTTCTTGCATCCTCTGAACTGGGTTTTCAACATGCACTTGTTCGGTTTGCAGCTGGGTGCGACCGAGCGGGAATGAAAACTATCACTGAAAAGAGCGAGGCATTATGTATCTCCAGAAACACAAGGCAGTGTACTCTGCAAGTAAGTGGCAATGCACTGCAGTAGGTTGAGAAGTCTAAGCACTTTGGGTGGTATCCTACCGTACAGTATCACTTCATGCAGGTTTTGAATGATAGGTTAGAGATCGACGTTAGAAATGAAAGTGAAGCACGTGTTTAATTTTACTGTACTGAATTTGTGTATCTTTGCTTGAACTTCTTAAAATTTCTCCAGCTAGGCCTGCTTGACAAGGTATAATAAAAAAATGAAGGTTGATACACTCCTCCAACGCTCAGCTAGGTTGATACAAGCTGAGTGTACCTTCAATATTTGTTTTTGCTACTTTATGTTCCGACCAGGTCTGAGTTAGGCGAGGAAAAGTTTAACGGGGTTTGAAAGGTCATTATGACCCAAAGAACGAATCTCCACACTTCACCCAGTCTAGTCCAAGCTTGATCAACCACAGTTGTAATCACGGTCGACCTAAGCAAAATCTTTTTATTTTATAATAACTTGTCGCAAGTATTTTCTGTTTGCTTCGACTGTTTTACAGTCACCAACTTGCGTAAATTGAAAAATTTAACGTACAATTCCCAAAACCCACTATGTCTCATACTAAATTTTATTTTACCTGACGACGACAGGCCAGAGTCTGGAATGCCATCTGCCGGTACCAGTAGCAATACGATAATATTATGGCACATTGTTAATAAATGAAGATGCAAAAGAAGTTACATTAATAAATAAGGACGCAAAAAAATTTTGATAATAGAACGTTAACAAAAGAAAGTTGGGCTCCCAGTACAAGAAATACGAATCAAAGCTGTTTAAAGAAAGTATAAACGGCATCGTATAATTGCAAGGAAGAAGGGCGTTTTAACGTGGCCAAATAAGAGAATACGATTCCATGTAGCTTGACTGAACGTGCGTTCAGTTGAGATTTCTAATATAATTTAACATAACTTAACAAATGATGAGTCTCATTCTTGGAAAGCCCACAAGATAACGTTTATAGTGTGGGTTCAATGGACTGTGACGTAAACGCAGCATACACAACCAGGACGTGTTTCGCGGATTCACGGAGATGCAGTATGAAGCTTTGGAACGAAACAAAATTGGTCCTAGTGATTTTACAGATGTAGGTATGAATTCCAGTCTTGAAGCTTTTAGGAAAAATGAACTACGAAACAATGCGGTTCGACATGACGGAAGTTGAACGTTCACGACGCAGAGTGATTACTTGGGCCACGGGAGAGTTTAGGGGTTAGATTGGCTTAAAATTTAGGGTATGGTCCAAGACGAAATTTGTGGAGAGCAAATGAAATGTGGCAGTTTCGACGAAGGTCCAGAGGTGACATAGAGAGTTCTTGTAGGATTTGCGAGTGCGAAGTGGTTTGCATACAACCTGTGATAAGTTCAGCAGCCGACGTTTGTATACGTTTTCCATATCGTAACCTAACATCACCGTAATCAAACAGAGGTAGAATGTAGGAAAGGTACAAAATTACGAGTGCGTACCTTGGCACTTGCGATACAATGATACTACGTGCGTATGCCAGGATAAGAAACGATGGAAAATAAGACCAAGATGTTTGCGAGAGTCTACCTCGGATAACAGATGGTTAGCTAACTGGAGAGGTGGATGATGAGAAACATTTGAAGATATGGTAAGGACGTTCGTTTTAGATGCATTGAAACTGATACTCCATAGGTCGGCCCAGGATTGTAGAGTATTCAAATCACTTTGACAAAACGCTATGTAGATTGTAGGGGTATTTTGAGGAGTACGATAGAACAGAGTCTTTTGAAATGTCATTTACATACATAAGAAAAAACAAGGGACCAAGCACTGAACCTTTCAGAACACCACAAGTCATACGCAATAATATCAGACTTGGAATTTGAAATTCGCACAAACTGGGTTCTGCCTAGTAGGTAAGTTTCCAAGAAGTTAAAAAAGATCTGATCACACCCAACTGTCGCAGCTTAAAAAGGAGGCCGGAATGAGCAACTTTGTCAAATGCTTTGGAAATGTCTACAAACACAACACGGGAATGAATACCGTAACCATTATCTTTGGTGTTGAGCAGTCCGTGAGACACTTCCAGCAACTTAGAAGTTGTAGAGTGGTGTTTGGGGAACCCGGAATTTCGACTGAAGAGCAGATCGTTAGATTCTAAGTATTTGTACAAATGATTATGTAGTAGTTTTTCGAAGACTTTAGATTGTTTAGAAACTGACAAAAGTATAGCAATAGGTTTATGGTGAGATGTGTCATATGTCGTGCTGGATTTGTGCAAAGGTATGACCGACGCTATTTTTCACGGCCTTGGATACCGGTTGGTTGCAAGAATGAAGTTAAAAGAGTCTAAACGGTGTAGCTAGCGACATGGAACATGACTTCAACAATTGGTTAGGTAAATTATCAAAACCTTTGGATTTCCTCGAATTCAGGCCTGCTGAAACATGACAGACAGCAAACGGTTCGATGGTAAGTGGAGGTATACGCAGGTTAGTGATGTAGTTGAAGGGTAGAAACGGCTTGGAAAGAACTACATCAGTAACACTAGATATTGAAGCGAAGTACTTATTGAACAAATTGGCTTTAGAGACATTGACGTAGTACATATCGTTGCCAGTTTTTAAAGTAGCATTGAACTGTGGTGTAGTGCCAATAAGATCTTTAACAGTCTTACGAAAATCAGATGATGAGCTGGATACATGAAGTTTATCCAGAATGCGCAGCTTGTATTGTTTCTCTTTGCTCTGTACGTTGAATCGGATTTCGAAACTTATTGTAAGAATATTTATAGACTGGGTCAAGTGTTTTGCGCCATTTGGTAAATAAACGCTGTTTTTGCGAATTAAACGTTTCAAATTTAGGAGCAACCAGGGTTTGCTCAATTGAGCAGGTGCATTCTGTGATATTACTTTTTTATAGGAATGTACTGACGAGGGCATTGATCAATTTTGTCCGTTATATTTTCTACAGCTAAATCGACGTTAGGAGAATTTACAACGATGTCTTCCCAGGCAGTGCCCTAGCAGTCCAACTCTGCTCCCCACCACATTGGTTACACGGGCCCCTTAATGGTGATTTCTAAAAAAGATTTCGACGTTATGTCACATCTCGAGGCTGAATGGCCTTTACAACAAAATATATTAATTTTTTCTTATTTCGATATTTTTTAGTTCCACCTGCGAACACAATTTTGGCAGAATCGTCGCCAGAAAGTCTTCAATTGAGGCCTTCATGTGTGTGCAGGGAGGATAGACATTCTCAAAATTTATATTAAATTTACAACACAGCATTTGCGAATTGTACGAATTAATTACAAAATTAATAAATATTTTCCTGGAAATACCAGGCTCGTAGCTTGCAACTAAATTTTTTCAACGAGTTTAACAAAAAGAATTAGGTTTTAATCATCGTCGTTTAATCAACGACGATTATTTAGGGTTGTTGTAATAAAATGTAAATGTTAACAAAAATTTATAGAAACTCATAATCAAGCCTATCGTTCAGTTATGAAAACACTATTACCGAAAGAACAAACCTGAGGCCGGCCAAAGCAGTGCGCCGCGATGAACGGTTTCTTTCATTAACGCAAATTGATAAACTTTACCATGAGCCCTGCTCAGGAATCCTTCAAACGCTCTACGAGTCAGGAAGGCAAGTGCGTAATGCAACCCATATTTGATTACGTTTTCCTGGGACATGTGACATCCGTTATTTCCGGACCAAACCACTTTTGACTTCCTGGCGTCCATTTTTAATCACTTTCACAACAAAATCGTATCTGCACAGCGTAACATATGCATCATACAAATTTTATGTACTGTACTCCCAACAGAGGAATTATTAGAGTGGAATTTTTGCATGTGCGTAGAAAACGTCCTCCGATTTTTCTTCATATCAAGTCAGGGTGCAGGAAGACTCTTCACATATAAGTTTTCCGAGGTCGTATTTGGCCAAACACATTTTGCACTGAAAATCACATTGAAATGTTAAGAGAGTAAGGTTCCAAAATTTGCTACACATCAGGTAACCCTGCCATGGGTAGTATAGTACCACAATTGTCCATATAAAGCTCGTTAGGCTTTCAGGGACATTTTCGTAAAATAACTCTGGCACCATTCCATTTGTCTCTGAAAATCAGGAAAAGTCATGGAAGTACCGGTTCCTAACATTTCTGTAAGTACAGTATATGAAATCAACAAAAAAGAAGCCCTTGGGTAGTGGACCCCCCGGGATTTCTGAGCAGGGCTTTAGTGAATTTTGCTTAATATACATGCGCATTGTGCTTTTAACTGGGCGAAATACGCACGCACCAACCTTTCTGTTGTCTTAGACTTGTTATTCTCCTAGTGCATGGCAGATTTTTAGTTTAATAACATTTTGTATCTCTAATACGCTATAAATGTCAACAAATATGAACTAAGGCAGGTCTGACAACGCAGAAAACTCGAAGGGCCAAATTGATCAACTTAAAAACTTAAATTCGCCGCGGGCCGCAAAAGTGTTAATTAATTGTAGTGTGGAAGAAATTCTGAAAGGAGAATTAATTATCCGAAATCGGGCTTTTGCAGCATTTTCTCTGAGAAAGCTCTCACGGGCCGCAAGAAAAGATCTTACGGGCCTGTGTTGTGCAAGCCTGAAGTAAGGCCTACGTGGATGCAATATGGTTAACATCCATAATCCAACTAACTGCAATACTCTTTTGGGATAAGCTTAGCAGTGATTGCTAAATAAACTCTTATAGCTACACTATTAACTCCATCTTGCTGTTTGAACAACAGGCTGCGCAAACGTGTAATTCTGATCGTCAGCACTCATAGTATCTTGCTTCTATGCAGTACAAAATACAAGACTACTGTACCTGGGCTAGCCATAACACATTTTTTCACAACAGTCATCACACAAAATACGCCGAACAAGGGGAAGTGTGACTTCTGGACGTATACAACTAGGCCTATAGGCTAACTTCTCGTTCCACACTAAAAGCAATGAATCTTGACGCTTTACGCTCAAGCCTCAAATACGTTTATTAGGCCTACTTCACAAACGTATCAAAAATGATCGCACGTTATTATTCTAGGTAACAGCGGCAGGCAGACCCGTAACCAGCTTGGACACCAGGGGGCGAAGAGTTTTCTGAGAGGGGTTCAATCTTTTTAAACTATGTCCAACTATTTTAAACTTTGTCCAGCACATTTTTCCAGGGGTTCGAAATATTTTCCGGGGATTTTCCTCCCCTCTAGTTACGGGCCTGGCGGCAGGTACTGCTCTGTCTAAAAATTACAGGACAGAATAGATAAGCCTACGGATTGATAAAAACTTCACTGATTTTAGCGTATTGCAGCTTAGAATCCAACAAAACTTTGAGCCACTATATCGACTCGATTGGATCGGCGATGATGTCATCAAAAGAAAGGTAAAACATACCCCACTCATGATGTCATCAACCAAAAGCCCCAAGTCCAAAATTTAATTTTTTTTTCATTCTAAACTACAAGACTTCACGAGTCTTTAGAGGGTTTGAATCAGGGTTGTTGTAAAAAAACTAAAACCCCCGGTTTTTTTACAAAAGCCCACTTAAAAAAAGTAATAAAGCCCACCAAAAAAAAACACTCTTTACTTTTGCTTTGAAAAATGTACTAAGAAGTAAAATATAAAATAAGTTTACTATAATTTTTTCACATCAAACATAACGAACAGCAACGAAATTCAAAGGACTTGAGAAAAAAGAAGAAATCGAACAGTTTTGAGTAAACTCTACTGGTTATCTTCTTCAGCTCTGCACAATCGGTATATTTTAACCAATTTTTCTGCCTTCTCTGCATCTAAAATTTCTTCTGATTTTGGAACATACCAAATCATATATTGAAAAAATACACTATTGATGCTGAACTAGCAGGGCATGCACATAAACTTGACGTGAAACTGCAGAATTTGTGTGGGAATGGTTTTTCTCTGTTTGCTGTGTGCATGCTTGCCAAGCCTTCCCACTTAGGAGTGAGTTGAATTGACCAACAACACTTTGCAAAAACAAAGATGGGATACATTTTTTTACCCTCATGTTTGAATGCCACAATAGGTATAACAAGTTATTATTGTATAATTCTGAAAATAGTGATATTGCATGATGGAAGAAAAACAATACAGAATGTTTTTTTTCCGATTTCCTTAAAAAAAGAACAAAATCTTGTTTCTTTAAAAACAAAAAAAAACAGGTGGATTGTTTCTTTTTTGAAAAAACAACGGGTTTTTCTAAACCCTGGTTTGAATAGCTGTCTAGCTCAATCTACTGTTGAGTTATGACTGGCCAAAGTTTGGCCTGAAATGGTTGATGTTACCTTTTGTGAAACTTTTCGATTTTTGTCAAAGACTGGGTTTTTGAGCCATAATTTTGGTTCCAGATGTGCTAGAAAGCCAATCAAGGGCTTAAGACTCGGATGATAGCCTAGATTCCAAAAAAGCTTTGAGCCAAAAATTGGCTCACTGGGTTGGCGCCCAGGGCCAGGTAAAGTTCACTAGAAAGGCAAAAACACACCCACTTGTGATGTCCCCCACAGAGAACCCCAAACGAAACATTTTTTTCAATCTCAACTAGAAGACTTGCTGAATCCGCAGAGGGCTTGAACAGCTCTCTAGCTCAATCGGCTGGCGAGTTATGAAGTTAAAAATCTTGGTCAAAAAAGTGGCCGTCGTGGGAGTTTAAAGGTTGCTGTTAGCACGGACACAAACATCTTCACCGGAATGCGATGAGCTGATGGCCAGTAGAGTAGTAATGGAATGTCAACCCATGTTTCTGCAAAACTTCACGCTTTTCTGCGTGGACTCGGTCATATTTATACTTTTTCGAGATTGACATAACAATCGTAGATGTTTGGCATACTCCCAAGATTTCTCGAAAATTTGTTGGTAAGTAAATATTTGGTTGGCGGTGTTAACGGCCAGGACAAAAACAGCACTGGATAATTCAGTACGTACTCTCCACAATGCGGGTAACGGGTAAGCAAGGAATCTATCAGCAAAATTTAATCGGAAATCGATTTCACCTAAAATAACATATCCTCGGTCCTGAAATTGCAAGCAAAGATTACGGGTGAAAAGTTGGAAGACTGAAGCAAGAGCAGAGAAAGCCAACAAACTCAAGACTAAAATGAATAAATCGTAACACAAGCTCAGAGATAAGAACATCTTGACTGACTGACGTCAAGAACACAAGCTGCGACAAATAGAGAACTGGGACTTACAGAATTAGAAAAACGTTTACTCAAATCAATGATTTCACTAGAACTTCGAAACTAACTGGTTGACGCCAATAGCCAAAAACTCCTCCGACCTATTAATCAACTCGCTTTCAATTGACTAAGAAATAGGGAGAACGCGTAAGTGATTTAGCATACAATGCAATGGCAACAAATCTTTAGAGTACGTATTTGAAATCTGCGATGAGTTTGCCTTTATACGTTGCGATGGGAGCAAAGCCAGCATATTAAGCTGTGGGGAAGGTAGGACTGTGTCAAACAGAAAAAATACATATATATGTATAGCAAACATTTTTTCACATGGGAGGAGGGTCAATGCTAATTTGCGCGTCAATTTATCGATACCATTTATTTTCACAGATATCTCGAGAGTGAAAATGTGATTGTTTTGACAAAAGTAACGGTGTGCACTTCGTGTAGAGGTGGTTGGTTTATTGTGCCATAGCTCTTTGAATAGTGCCGCGACAGCTGGATAATCCAGCTCAAATTCAGTTATTTAGTGGCATTTCTTTCCCAAGGAACTTGGAGCAAACTTTTCCCGGAAGGCTAAAGAGGAAAACACCCGAAGTATTCCCACCTGTCTCCCTACTTTCCATAGTCGTGATCACAGCACCTTGGCAATCTTTCGATGCCTTTCAAGATCACCAGGCTACTTGATAATGACGCTTGCGAGTTAAAGAGATCCGTGAAATCCTGTGTTCATGTCTACACATATTTCGGATTTCATTACAACCAGCAGCCTCCAACATCTTCAGGGCTAGGGTGACTTCGGTCGCGGTGACGGTATTTTCCCATACATCAAAATTTGCTGAACGATGTTTTTAAATTTGAAGCACTAGTCTTATAAAGATGTAAAATGAAACTCTTCCAACTCTTCCAGGATATCTCTCACAGTGTTTATAATCTTATCATCCAGCCAAGAAACTCACCTGATAGTTCAAACTGTAGAAAATCTTTGATATGAGTACCAATGAACTGAATAGCACCTGCAAAAAAGTTACCAAATTATTGGTGTCTGAGGAAAGTCGTTATAAAGCAATTCACATTTACATCAGATTATACAGTCTAGTACTATGGTTAGACCTATAATACCATCACTGGTGAACTACAAGTCTTAAAATGAGAATCTTAAATTTACTATGTATGGCATAAACTCGGGCTGAGCTAGAACAGCCAACATAAAGCACACACATTGAAAAATACACAAGCAATCACACAACATAAAGGTCGAAGTTACAAAGAAAAACCCAACTGTTAATCTACAAAATCAGAGTGTTATGTGACTGAAACGGTTTGAATACCACACAGCACCTTCAGGGCATCTTTGTTGCCCGCATGCTGAGAGACAAGTTGAATGTTTTTTTCAAAGAGTTGTGTCAACGGTGAAGCAAAACAGTCTAGAACAGTCTTTATTTCCCGCCACAGATTATCAGATCTAAACTCATGACGGTACCTGTAATAGAAAAAATACATCTCCAGAAAGCTCATACATCATTTTCATCATCAATCTTTGTGTTTATACATGCATTACATCATAAACAAAATAAGAGGGAACTAAAAATGATGTAATGTGTGAAAAGTTGAATTTTCAGCAATTCACCTACAACAGAAGACCAAAACAAAACCATTAAAAAGCACAAAGGCATGCATATCATTAATAATGTTTTCCTCTTATAAGCATTAAAATTTTTACCTGCAGTCAGATAAAGATGAAAACATTAAAAGATTGTTAACATTTTTGCTGCCATGTGATTTCTTTGCCAAGGCATCGTTACGTGCTGAACGGCTTTAAGAGAATTCAGTGTTTTTACTTTGTAAATAAATAACTAAAGATTAATTTGATACAAGTAGAATGATGTGGTTAATACTTTTAATTAATGTGTTAACTTCCATCTTATTTGGCAGCTTGGGTGAGTGTTTGATGCACCAATTAGCTGTTTTTGCATGTTTTCCGCTGCCTAATAAATAATTGCAAATGTGTTTGAAACAAGCAGAATAAAAATTACTACTATCCTTTTTTTATTGGATGAAAAATATCCCAATGATTTTGACACTTATGTCCTTTTTCCGCTGCACCAAAAAATCAAACAAACAAGAAAATTTTACAGAAAATAAACCTTTGAAATCAAGGTCAACAATTTTTCCACTCCAAATCTGCTAAACATTATTTTTAAAAATAAGCACTAACATTTTTTTTAATTCTACAATGTCACCATCAACCACAAACTTATTTTAGTAACTAAACATTGTGCAAGTGCTTACTACCATTGTGAATTATTTAATTCAGTTCTTAAAATTAAAATGTAGCATTAATTTAATGTTTACAACTGACACCCTAAAATCTGGCATAGTGTTTCTGTGCTTTATCAGTTGGTTTCGTATTTCATTATTAGGAATCCTAAACGCAGAGACAATAAGCAATGGAGCATGCAACCTTAAAAAGCAGACTGGTGTGCTTTTGTAGTACACAAACAACATTCAGCCTTCAGGAGTGAGATCACTAATACTAAATTTCAGATTAATGCAATTTAGGTAGACCTAAAAGCAGACCTGCTTTTTTATTAAAACAAACTTACCGTTTAAAGAGTGAATGAGCAGTTTGCAAAACACCATTAATTACGTGAAAATCGCCTGATTCCATGTGATGAACCATCTGTGTTAGCAGAGTTGGCCACTTTTCTGGAAAGTCCTCTCTACCTAAAGCAAAATTACAGCTTCAGTTGCTTTCTCTGAACTTGGTATAGCACATTAGTAGTGACTTCACAAAACCTGAAATTATATGTCATAAGTGATTTCATTTTAAGGATTCATGGGGTTTTCTCTGAGCGATTTGATACAGGGTTGATTTTTACATGAAAACTAAAATCTGATGAGTCATGTGGAACTTTGTGTGGAGCAACATAACAGTTTGTTACTGTCAGCACGTACACCACAACCTCATCCAGAAAACTAGCTGTATAGCTTTGCAATATAAGAATTGCCTTTACAAACCAGTGAATCACAACTTGGTTGCATACAAATTTCAGAAAACACACTGAGCTCTAGTTTTCAGTTACGCATAACTTCTCAACAAAACAAAAACTTTAGCAGAACTTGAAGTCAAAAATAGTGTTAAGACGAAAAACACTACTACATATAATTTTTTAAAAATGTAGTCAGAACTTTGGGTGACTTACTAAAATGTAAGTACATTTGGAGCACATTTTGTAATTTACATCATTGCTTTACAATGTAAATTAATCTACAGTCAGACTTGTCCGAATGCCGAACAACCGGAATCCTCACTATATGACACAAAATTGCTGGGAACCGATTTCTCCCAATGCATTTCACCCCTCTAATACAGGGGTCCACAAATACTTTTCAGCACAACCCTAAAAAATTGTTGTAAATTCTTGCGACCCAACTATTTCGTGAGCATATAATTTTGTGAAAAATACTTCATAATTAAATACTAATTTTAAGACTACTATTGACAATAGCAATTTTCTTTCGCAAAATTATATGAAACTTAGCTCATAAAATAGTAAATGTTTGCATTTACTCTGTCTAATGAGCATAGCAAACTTGAAATGCAAATTCAAATTATTTCACGACCCAGAGTGGTAGGTCTTGTGACCCAAATTTTGGTTGCGACCCACTATTTGTGGACCCCTGCTCTAATCCAGAAACCTTGCTGTCTGACTCCGACATGGAAATTTTGGAACAGGTATGTCAAATCAATAGAAAAACACTAAACTGGATTACGCCTACTATTACTTAGTTGTTTATTAAATCACAAATGAAGCGTGAAAATATTTTCCATGCACAATGAATGTAATGATGGCAGAACTTGGAGGAGACAGTTAGGTCTCTTGTACAATCTCACTGTGAATGTATACTAGCTTACGTATATTGATCAGATTTGCTAATACACCAAAATTCATTTGGTCATGTTCCACACACAGTCTACATATTTGCTTAACATGTTTGCTGCCAGTAGTGTTGGCCTAAATGAGCAGTTTTCACATGTCTTGTAGCAATTGCAAAACTCGCCAGGCGATTGTGCTAGAGCAGGGGTTCCCAACCTGGGGTACATGTACCCCCAAGGGTACATTTGCCTATCCAAAGGGGTACATTTAAGGTTATCAATAGAAGATAGAAATATATTTGCATATTGTTTATTTCCAAATATTTATAGATATATCAGTTAATATTACTTGCAAAAGTCAATACATGCTTATTGTTAAATGTATCTACGAATAATCATAAAATATTTTGTCATGAGAAATGTTAGGGGTACATGTTCATGGTTCAAAATTCTGAAGGGGTACATGCTTATCTGTTGAAATGCTGAAGGGGTATGTGGTAAGGGAAAGGTTGGGAACCCCTGTGCTAGAGAGCTGTTCATTGTTCAAACACTCAAAAGTCTTGGCAAGTCTTTGAGTCTGCAATGAAAACAAAATTTTGGTTGAGTTTTAGATATTTAGTGAATGACATCATAAGTGGCGTAGTTTTAGGCCTTTTCGGCCCACTTCATCTGGCCCTAGGCTTAAACCGCTAGGTGGTGATATATCGGCAAAGTTTTCATTGTAAACTAGGCTTAAATCTAAGTCTTTTGAGACTTTGGATGGCTTGCTGGGGTTTTGGGGTCAAAAGTTATGACCTAAAACAATAAAAATAGTAATTAATGCCTTAATTATAATTTATTAATTTGTTGTTTTTACACCAACTTTTGAACCAGAAACAATAGGAAGTTGATCGAAGGCTCAGAGGACTCAGATTCTAGCCTATTTTCTAATAAAAACTTAAGCGAAATACTTCCATCTAGCAGTTGGGCCTTAGGCCAGGTAACATGAGCCTAAATGGCCAAAAAACCTACCTCACTTATGACATCACTCATAAAACAAAACCCAAAAACGAATTTTATGATCAAATATTGCTGATATAAATCGGCGGAATTTTGCTGAGATGAGACATCAGCAACATCACCATATCGGCATGCTGATCAGGGTTGTAATTTAGATCAGGGGTCACCAACCTTTTTGAAACTGCGAGCTACTTCTTGTGTACCAATTAATGCAAAGGGGCTGGTTTGATACAAACTTCTGAAATAAAAATCTTGCCTAATTCACCTTCAATTATTTTCATATTGATATTCGTTAATGTGAAGACATTGATCATGCTAATGTTATAACAGGTCCGTGGGCGACCTACTTGGTCCTTGCGGGCGACCAGGTGCCCGCGGGCACCCTGTTGGTGACCCCTGATTTAGATCAAGCAATAAAATCATGATTTAAATCAAGCAACATTAATTAGCATTCTTATAGGTTTTCACATAGCTCATACAGTATTAGTGTAGAAGACAAAGAGTTCTTATGATGATACAAGTTCGAAGTTTTATCAATTACAGCAACTGTGAGGTCACAGATTCTATTTCCTTTTTATCTGTAAAAAGGACATGTGGACTGAAATCACCAACCCTTGCAGATTCAGAAGTCATAACTGTAAGAATTCCATAAGTGTGAAAGAGTGGACTGGCATGAAGTAAAAGCTGTATTTAAATTCCATCAAATATGAAGGCTGTTGACAATAAACATAGATATCGAACATATTTTTGATTCATGAAACAGATATATTATTATAGGTTTCGAATATTTTATGCATGTATGCCTGAGTGTCAACGAAATTCCTCAACTGGCAGTTTCAGTATTGACATTTCAATAAATATTTCATTTCATACACTGGTACTGGGGTTATGAACTTATTTACATTAAGGGATATTGTGTAAGTGCAAAAATGTTTGAATGAAAGTTCAGCTATTTCTATTCAGGGTTGATTGATTTTAATCATTTCATTTAAAGCAGTGACGGAATAATCAAAATTGAAGCAAGAAAATCATATGCAGTTTGGAAGCTTACTGTGATTTGTATGGCACATTTAATTGGTATTCTAATCAGTTTCACTTGCTATTAGAGAAGGCAGAGACTTCTTATGACAACAAAAGTTAAAGCAATTAACTTTTTATCAATCATAGCAACCGTGAGGTCCCATATTCTATGCCAACTAACTGCAAAAATGATATGTGGGCTGAAATCACTAACATTTGCAGACTCAGAAGTCACAACTGTCAGAATGCCACAAGTGTGAATGTGTAAGCTGGCATAAGGCAGGCATGAAGCCAGGATTTGAGGTTTGGACAGCAAAATAAACTGTTAGGGGGATAAAGATTTTTGTTTTTATTATGGTATATGTTCAAAACAAACTTTTCTGGGCACAACACATTTTGGGGGGCACAAAAAATTTTAGGGACACTGTCCCTGAATGCCCCCATGGCTACAGGCCTGGCATAAAGTAAAACTTACATCTAAATTCCAGCAAATGTAGGCTGTTGAATGTAGAAACAGTAGTTTTGAAACATATTTTCGATTCAAATGCATAATACACACATATTATAGGTTTTTACCATTTTATGCATGTAAGTTATACTTTTGCAAAAGCTGAACTAGTGAAAGCTGGGTTACAATAATCAATTTTAACAACAGACTTCACACCAAAAAGGCTGACAAGCTTGTATTTTTGTACGAACTTTTTAACATGCCATAAGTATTAATTAAGTTGATAAACTGATGGTTTGAGGATTTTTGTCATTCCGATAAATATTTCGTTTTGTACACCAGTACTGGTGTTGTCAATTGATTTGCTTTAAGCATGATTAATAGGCGCAAAGTAATTTTGAATGGAAGTTCAGCTGAATTCTAGTTGCTGTACTAGAAGAAACAAAGCCCAAAAAGTTATATTACAACAAACTTTTCAAAACTAAAAATTACTACTTGTTAATTGGCCATCTTCTACACATTAAATCAAAAAACTCAGATTTCAATTAAAAAAACAAACATTTTTTTGATAAAAAAAATCATGATTTTTATCAACCCTGATGCCGATGCATCAGTCAAGCTCTAGAAAAAATAACATAAAAGAACATCACCAAAAACATATTTTTAAACAGTGAACTGACAACTTTTGTGGACATTTTTTCAACACCAGCAGATAATTATGAAAACCAATGCTCATCTGAATCATAACTAAGCTATACAATATCTCAGTGATGAAGAAATCGCTTTATTGTATAAAGTTATTTTGCCAAAAACTAAAAACAAAAAAAAACGAACCAACAATACTGATTGCTTCACTTAATTGTTTTTGATATCGCTCAGGACTTGAAAGCATCAGTTCCACCACATTTCTTTTGATGGACTCTCTATCCTGATCACAAATTTTGTTTGGTTCATCTTCAACCTGAAAATTCAAACACTACCCATGAAATGCAAAAGCCAAGTAGTTTTATGTCAATAAGGATCCTTAAGTCTGTTCATGGCAAAACCTACTTGCACTCTTCATATCACATCTTGGCACTATGTTAGATTTGCTCGCAATTATAAAATGACACCCATTTTAAAAATTGCTTTTGAAGCCAAAACTACCCATGTTTATGATGTTATCTGACTCATGTGTTCACTGAGGAAAAAAATACACTGGTTTTGCAGATCGCACATGAATATGATGGTATGTTTACAACATCAAAAACCAATATCTATCAACATATTGGATAGAAGAATGATGTGCAACAGACAGGTATGGGAGAGAGATGGATCTAAGATGGCCCACCTCATAAAAACAATAGAGAATTATGAGGCTTGTCCATTAAGGCAGTGGTTCTTATTATCCCTAATGTAATCATTTGGCTTTTGCAACATGCAAATTATGAAGCCATTCTTACATTTCATTGTTGATTGCTGGCTAGCTAGCTATAATATCTTATTTTTACAGAAGCGGTTAAATGGAATGTATGAGGTTATTCTCAAGGGGTGATAACAATGAAATGGTTAACACTTTGAGGTCCGAGTTAATTCAAGCGGTTCGCAAAAAAACAGTTGGATCACACGTGGCTTTGCCTGGGAATATCTCCGCTCCTGTACAGGTTACGGACCTGGTCAAAGTGTCAAAAGATGTGGCAAGTCTTGTAGTTTGCACTCGAAATAAATTGAGGGGTTGGGGACGCGGGTTTTTTGTGAGTGACATCATAACTGGAGGAATTTTTGGCCACCTTGGCTAACTTCACCTGGCCTTGGGCGCCAACCGTTAGATGGTAGTTTTTCGCTAAAGTTTTTATTGGAAACTAGGCTACAATCTGAGTCTTTTGATACTTTGGATGACCTGCTGGGGTTTCGGGTTC
>JGI24022J15233_10000370_pt1 | contig 26941 bp, 14 predicted proteins | sample Ectturendosymbi2_FD_15233 | JGI IMG/M metagenome (IMG submission 15233)
GTCTAGGGGCGTACGTACTGAAATAGTTAATGCGACACAACACATCTAATTGTTACATATTTGTTACATTGTTGCATATTTGTTACGTAATGATAATGCAAAAATTTCCCGATCTAATAGAAAACTGTAAAATTTAGAAATGCTCCGCGACCCACTGGTTGGGAAGCACTGGTCTAGTCTACCACAAGCCTTGGCTGCAGTGTTCCATGTTTCAAAACAAAAGTGAGGATAACGGAAAATTTGTCTGGAATTTTTGGGAATATACATCTGGTTCCAAACAACACGCATTACGTTCGAAAAGACGTTTTTCCTCATTTTGTGAGTTCTTTTTTGCAGAACTGCACAGGGAGGCACTTACTGCAAGGTGTTCTTTGGTACAACCGAATCTAATGTACCATTTTCTCAACTAATTTCTCTTAACGCAGTGCTTCCCAACCTTTTATTTTGACGACCCAAACACGTATTAAGCGTAAAAGAAATACATACTGTACCTTCGGCAACCTACCTTACCAAACCACTTTTCAAATTTGAGGTCCAATTTTTTAGAGGGATCACAACTGTTAGCTTGCTACTACATTGCCGGTCAAGAATAACACGTGCAAGCATTACGATGCCACAATGATAATAATAGTTGTAGCAGCAATTGGTAGCTACAAGACATCTCACGTCAGAAACAAAGATTGCAGTAGAGGACTTAATATCAATGGCTGCATGACATTTCTGCGCAAATGAATAACAACATCACGGCGACCCACCAAAATGAAATGGACCTACCTTTGGGTCGCGACCAAGGGGTTGAGAAACACTGTTTTGACGTAAAGAGCTATCAACTGCAGCTTCCACATATTACCTCAAAAGTTATCTGCCATAGAAAAACTTGCATAGTAGCCTACTGTACTTTCGTTTAAGTTATATCCACAATTCCAAAATTCTACTAGGAAATAATGTTAACAATAATTTAAAAATATTTCATGTGAAGCATGCAATACATAAAACTATTACAAAAGGCAACACGCATAAAAAAATTCTTTCAGCTGAATACAACACATGCAGTATGGCGTGACTTTACTACAATGTCTCCCAATAGCATCATGATTGGCACTCATCGTCCAAACAAAGTGAAAGGGTGGTCAATGATAACAAACAGCAGAAATCTTACTAAACCAATATTTCAAATTCCATAAGATGATACATGCACACTGTAAGCACTTGTCAGGTCTGTCTCATTAAAAGGTTTCCTTTGCTTGAAAATGTGTTTACGTTTCAATAAAACTAAAAACAGAAAGCTGATCAATATAACACAGAAGACCCAGAGGCATGTATAACTTAACAACCTAACTAAAATCCAAAAACTGTTGCCTAAATTAGCAAAGAATCAAGCATTTGTTCTGAATTTTAGCACGTTAAGTCTTTACGGAAAAAGTATGCTTGCACATTGCACACAATGTATACACTCACTTGCATCCAACTGCTGATTGCATGCCAGTGATAGCCAATCCAATAAAGCCATACCATAAAATACTTGCACAAACAGGATTTGTGGCACAAAGTGCTAAAACAGTATCAACCAACCTCGGCCATTATGGCGTGATCACTGGCTGGATCAAGGTCTTTGGCTTTCTGAAGGGAAAGAATGGCTGCTTGACCATTGCCAAGGGCAAGATGGCATTTTGCTTCACGCAGGTATGCCTGTTTAGCACAAAAACATGCCAATATTTGCACAAAGCAAGTGTCCACACGAATCTTATTCTCACAAGTTAATGGTGAATAGAAAATAATTGAAATTTGGAATGGAGTTACTCGGGAGAAAAACACAAAGATTGACTTGAAAAGATTCATTCCTAGAAATCAAACAAACTCAAGCTAATTCACATTTGCATCTTTAGGACTTGGAGATTTAACACTGGTTTTTACATACACCAGTTACAAAAAAGTCGCATGACCTCTTTGCATTTGTGACAAAACAATCATTCATAGCACTCCTGTACTTGAAGGAAATGTTTCGATATTGGAGGTGTAAATCCATTTAAAACCACTGCACAACCTTTCATACTGACAGCAAAGAACAATGAAAATTATACTTCTATATAAACAGACTGAAAAATGAAACAAAGCAAAAGTGCTACAATTACGCACCATATACATTATCCACAAATTACTTTTTGCTCTGTTGCGCTTACCTAAAGAACTCCTATCAATCAACATTTTGTGGGCAACTTAAACAAAGTACAAGCATACAAGCGTTTCACAAGAAAATGTGCAACCTTGCGCCTTGAAAAAAGAAACAGATTGTTCTGGCTGACCCTTGTAAAAGTTTTAACAAAAAAGCAAGATCATGTGAAAACATCTGCACAGGGTCAAATTTAAACAAAGCATTATTCAACAGTTTAAAACAGGGCTTCTCAAACTATGGGTTGCAACCCTGATCCCAAGCGGGGTCACGAAATGCAATTTTGGGGGTGAAACACAAATTGACTTGACAAATTAGATACAGAAGTTTTTGCAAACTTTGCAATAAATTTGAAAGTAGACCTGTAGTGAATTAATTTCTACTGCATTTTTATGGGTAATACCATGTTTCATGCTTTCAGTTATTTAGCCTGCTATGCTGTCTGCCTGAGCTATCAAATAATAATAATCAAGTAAGCATAGCAGGTTACGCATTGCTATGTCATGATTGTTTTCACATACTGACCGATATTGACCTTGTTGCATTCATTCTGACATGAGGTCACACTTGTGTCTAGAATACCTAGCTCTAGTCTAGGGGCTAGGCTAACTGCTTTGAGAATACACTGAGTCATTTTAGACCAGGGGTTCCCAACCTTTCTCTGACCATGTACCCCTTCAGCATTCTGGGAGGTGAGGATGTACTCCTTCAGCATTTCAACAAATAAGCATGTACCCGTTCAGCATGTTGACAGATGAAAATGTACCCCTAAAATTTCCTGTGACAAAATATATTATCATGTTCATTCATGGACATATTTCACAATAAGCATATAATGATTTTTGGAAACAATACTCAGTGATATGTAATATATGTATAAATATTTGGGACTAAATATTAAGTGAATATATATTTTTCTCATCTTCTGCTAGCCTTAAATGTACACCTTCGGATAGGCAAATGTACCCTGGGGGTACATGTACCCCAGGTTGGGAACCCCTGTTTTAGACTAAAGTAGCTTCATACACAGTTTCAGAAGTACTTTGGATGGAATTTGATTCAGAAATAGTTGGATCCGCAAACCATACACAATGGAAATTTCAGGAGGCCAAACACCTGGCATGCCCAGCATGAGTTTGCAAGAATGATTAAACAACAAAAGTTTGCAACTGGAACGTTCAAAACAGATTTCGTGATTTTTGGATAAGAACAAGAACGGAATACATAGTCATTTCTGATCTAGCCGTTCAAAAACTATTAGCCTTTTGCAGAACATATTTGTGTGAAGAGGCATTCTCAAAATTGGCAATCATCAAGTGCAAAAACCGATCCTTTTTGAAAAATGTTGAGACTGTTGTTTGTCCTCCATTGTCTTGTATCAATCTACGCATGGATGAGATCTGTTTAAAAATCATCAAGTGCATCCATCCCATTAGTTGTGCACCATAACTTCTATAAAATGAATTGTTTTTTTTGTTTTTCCACCTTACTGTTTCCATTATGTGGTTGTTTTATTATTTTATAGTCACTTTTACAGATTGTGTGCATAAATCATATCACCATGGACAAAAATGCCTCTTGAGTACACATATCATTAGCATCTAGGCTATCCATGAAGGGGTCAAATGGATATATCCTTTTTGAAAATGGGGACTCATAACAAAAAAGTTTGAGAAGCCCTGGTCAAAAAGATTCATTCACTAAAGTTAAACTTAATGCAATTAAAACCTTGGTGCAGGAGGCAAACTGGAGAAGGTCCGCTGCAGTAAAGAAACATTATCCTAGGACCACATGACCACAAAAACAAATAGCCACAATTTTATGAATTACATTGCATTTAAATTTTCCTGTTTGTTTTATATCAGCCTGTGTTTATGTTCAATAAACTGCTGCTTTATATGAGCAATTGCATGTGAAACCTAAGAAATGTCCCTAAATTAAAACCCTGTTTGACATGAGCATGTGTAACAAAGTTTGTCTTTCACTGGAATGACAATTAACAGCAGCCCAAAACTAAAATTGTGCTTCTTGTTGATAAGAGTGATGCAAATGCTCCTGCCCATGAAGCACAATAGCAACTCACTCAGTGATAGCAAAACAATCACTTGACAGTTCAACTGAGAAATGACCATTTTTACCATTTACCTACCACCATCCCACAATATACACAGATGCTGTTTAGCAACAAAACTACTGTATCTTTATGATATAAACATAAACTTACACACAAAAGTAAAAAACTAATGATAATTTATCATCATTTTAAGTAGAATCTCACAGAAACAAGTTATTGAAAATTTTGAACACCATAAGGTGAAAAGTGGGGATAGATATCGCAACATGTGGCTTAACATGAATCTGAGTCGTATCACCTCCTCACATTAACCACCTTTAAGCATGCTGTCTGTCTGCCAGCCTGACACAAAACTGCGCCAAGAGTCTTAACAATAAGCTAAGAAACTCCATACCTTGTCTGGTGTTTTAACCATTATCTGAATTTAACAAACAAATTGGTTCAAACAGATAAAATAAGGCAGACTTTAGCTAATTAAGTATTGTCACTTAATAAAGAGATTAACAAATGAAACAGTGAAAAAAGTACCTTGGCAAAAGTATTGTCAACTTTTATAGCAGCCTGGGAATCTTCCAAAGCTTCTTGAAACTTTTTGCACATCATCTTTGCAGCACTTCTATTGCTGTAATAACTTGCATTGAGAGGGCAAAGCTCTAAAAGAAAAGCACAGCTGCTACAGTAAAACAAATCTGATCGATTTGTCAAATTTTTGTAATTTTTTAAATATTTCATTCAAATTTCAAACACACCTGCATAATGCTCATGATGATAAAGTGCCAACACTTCTGAAGTGGCATGAGATGATCAGTCTACATAGAACTGGCCTCATTGAATTTTGAATACAATAACCTTTGTACAAATCTCATTGCCCAATAAGAAATTTTACATGGATTACAAGCAAGCAATTGCAGTTATAGCATGTGTTCTGACTTTGACATCAACACTACACAAATATTTCTAAACTGGGTTTTTCTTTGTTCTGAGAAATTTTGGTCATTTGTCCAAAATATCTCAAATTCCTGCCAGTTTTTTGGTTTCAGATATTTTTTTAGACTGAAAAAAAAAACACTATAACCGAATTGGCTTAATTTTTTCGATCGTTAAAAAATTCATTGAGTGACTGAAAAAACACTCCAGTTTCTAAGTGTATATAATTACATATGAAGAAAACTTTATTATATTGAGAAAAACTCATCATACATAAAGAAAAAATTAGTAGAACCTTAACAATTGACTGTGGCCTTGACATGGCATTGCAAAGTACATAAGTCAAGCTTCTCACATTGCCACTAGTCTCCTAAACACCTTCACTGCTGACCTGTTTTAGCCTAATTCAAGCACTTGTTTTGGTGACGGTATAACTCATCCACCAATTGCGCTTAGAGAAGAGGGCTGTTCAAACCCTTGAAAGACTCAGCAAGCCTTTGAGTCTGCAGTGAAAAAAGATTTTTGGATTTGGGTTTCTAATTTTTTGTGAGTGATGTCAGAAATGGAGTAGTTTTACATCTTTTTGGCCTACTTCATGTGGCCCAAACCGCTAGACGATAATATTTCGACCAAGTTTTTATTACAAACTAGGCTAAAACCCAAGCCTTCTGAGACTTTGGATGACTTGCTAAGGTTTCTGGTTGAAAAGTTATGGCCTAAAAACAACAAATAGTTAATTAATCCCATAATCAAACAATTAATTAATTGGTGGTTTTCAGGCCAAAGCTTTTGAACCAGAAACACTATAAAGTCAATCAAAGGCTCAAAAGACTTGGATTCTAGCCTAGTTTCCAATGAAAATTTGAGCAAAATACTTCTGTTTAGCGGTTGGGCCCTAGGCTAGGTAACATGAGTCAAAGTGGCCTAAAACCTACCTCACTTACGATGTCACTCACAAAAAACATGAAACCAAAAACCAAAAAAATTTTTTTCATTGCAGACTCAAAGACTTGCCGAGTCTTTTGAGAGTTTGAACAGCTCTCTAGCACAATCAACTAGCGAGTTATGCAGGTGCTAAGACACGTGAGAACTGGTTGATTTAGGCTGACTTTTAGGTATGATATATTCATACACTGGCAGCATACATGTTGTGATACAAAACCATTTTGCAACTTCACTAACTTAGAACATCATTGCAAACAATTGCCAAGATTTTGTAATTACTAAAATTAGCAATGGCTCAAGATTCATTTTAATGCTTGCTTAACACTTTGCTGGAGGGTCATGTATGTGTTCGCGATGGGTCTTGTACCAAACAGAAATGAGGCAACATGCATTATATAGATCTAGCTTCTACTAGATACCAGGTGTAATCTTCTTCTATTGAAAGTTCATACACATAAATAGGAAAACTATGAAAAGAAATAATGGATGTAGCAAATAAAGCACTTGGACTTCAAACACAAGATGCTTTAGGAAACTGATGGAAATGAGATAACCCTGACAAACTGTCCAGTATCTAATTCATTTTCCCCAGGAAAAACACCTGGTACCAAAAGTGCATCATTTTTTTCTTTTTTGGATTTTGGTAATGGCAATTGGCGGCAGGCCGAAGCCTGAATTGTGCTTCTTGCCAGGGCGGTTGAGGTGAACGCTCTTGCCCAACAAGCGCTACGGAAATTCACTCAATGGCTGTGGAACGAATACCCAACCTTCCAGTTGGGAGGCGGACACTAAACCACTGTGCTATTGCTGCCAACAGCATCATTGACAAGGCTAACAGATCTCAAACGTAGAACATCCACATTAGACAAGCTTCCATTTCAAAATGGTTATTCTGACACGCCAGCAAAAGCTACAGTTTACTTTTTATGGTAATTAGAAGCTAGTTCAGTTTCATTTTCATTATATTTACTTTTTATATTCCTTTTGGAAGTTTCATGCAAGTATTCCGTGGCACCCATTTCTGCTTGCTTATGCCANGTGCAACGCAGTTACTTTTGCAGTGAATGCTGCATTGTCGGCAAGTCAATGGTAGCGCTGCATGTAAACCATTTCCTTGCAGCCACCCATGTTTTTGGGTCATTTTGGCTCATGTTACCTGGCCTAAGGCCCAACTGCTAGGCCAAAGTATTTTGCTGGAGTTTCTATTGGAAACTAGGCCCGAGTCCAAGTTTTTTGAGTCTTAGATCAACTTTCTAATGTTTCTGGTTCAAAAGTTATGATCTAAAATAAACAAATTAATTAATTATCTAATTAGCCAAATATTTTTATTACTTCAGATCATAACTTTTGAATCTGAAACCCCAGCAGGTCATCAAAAGTATCAAAAGACTCGAATTGTAGCCTAGTTTTCAATAAAAACTTTAGCGAAATAATACTATCTAAAGGTTTGAGCCCAGGGCCAGGTAAAGTGGGCCAAGGTGGCCTAAAAGTCCTTCACTTATGACGTCACTCACAAAAAATCTGCATCCCCCAATCAAAAAATTTTTTTTGAGTGCTGACTAGAAAACTTGCCACGTCTTTTGAGCCTTTGAACAGCTCTCTACCACTTTTGGTGCCCGAGTTAAACGCGTGCAAAGCCATGTGCGATCTGGTTGCTTTAGCGTGAACCGCTTCATTTAGACTGGCTGCGAAAGTTTTAATTAGAAACTAACTAACCAAGTAACCATCTTTTATTAATCACAAACTATCCAACTAAAAATTTTGGGGTGGCGTGCAAACAAGGTCGACCACAAAAGCTCACCACGAAGTCTTTCAACAAAGGATCTTTTTGTTAAAATAGTCACATCAGGTTTGCAATTTGAACATGTTTTACGGCATTTATCAAGTGTTCCACAAGTGAAAGACATACCACAGTCATGCCATTACCTAAAGTTTTACATATAAGGTATAAGTTACTCACCAATAGCTTTTGTGTAATGTGTGATAGCTTCATCATAATTCTTGCTTTTATAGCACTGATTCCCTGCATCTTTTTCTTTTTCAGCATTCCTGGACACAGGGAAAAAGTGATTATTGCATAACATAATTGTGCCAGTTTCACATCATGCGTAAACAAACTCATGCCATCTCTAAGGATAACTTATTTGGAAGATCTTTGTTAACAATGTATTTAGATCCTTAAAACTAGGGTCAACACACATACATACGTGCACTGCAAATGCTATGATGAGGTCAACATGTCCTCAGACTTGCTGAGACACTAAATGAATTGTGACAAGATTTCAACTGAATTATAAATTTTGCTAAAAAAGCATTGCAAATGAACAACTGCCAATGGCCCACTTGCACTATTCAGTCAAAGCAAATACACAAATATTTAGAACTGCAATTGGTCTGATGCTAGAGTATTAGCCTACCATATCCATTTTGCTATAGTTTTGAACACTCAAGTTAGTGTGTTTGTGCACCCAGCCTGTTTTTTTCCAGTCATAAAGCAAAACGTTTTTGAAATGACCGAAAAAAAATTAGTCATCTTGATCAGAATGTTTGAAAACATAGGCTAAAAAACACTGTTATGCTTAGTTTTGGTACAACTGAGACAAATGACCAAAACGTTTCAGTGAACAAAATGTCTCAGCAAAANATGACCGAAATGTTTCAAAAAAAAAATAAACAGCATCCAGGAACTTGGGTTTTATAACATCAAGCCCCTTGTATGCAGTATAATTAATTAGCACTGCTGAAAGTACCAATTTTAAAGTTTTAAGCACCTAACATAGTAATATACTGTACCTATGCAAAAATAACAAGAAATGTAGCTTACTTCTACCTGCTATGAACAGATCAACAAGCTCAAAATGGAGTATAATTCCAGTTAAAATAAGAAAGTTTTATTAAACATGCTTTGTAGTCCCAATTAAGTGTTAGACATGATCTGCAGACACCTCATCTCTCCTTACTCTGCATCACAGGCCATGCGGCTACTTTCATAGTGAATGCTGCACTGGTGGCAGACCACTGGCAGCACCACTCCTGATCTTTTCTTCACACTTGTACATTAACACTGAGAACAAGGTTGGAGAAGCCACAAGCGACAATTTCCTATAAACCTGGCTAAATGGCCTCGTTGGTTGAGCATGCACGTTCAAAGCTCATAGACTGGGTTTGATTCCCAGTCAGGTCATACCACCAAAGACTTAAAAAACTCTTTTTACAACATGTCCAGCCTTGTCCTCAGCATTAATGTGTGGGTGCAAGGAAACAGTTCACATGGAGTGCTGCCATCGACTTACCACCCAATGCAGCATTCACTGCCAAACCAGCCGCTTGGCCCACAGTACAAGCAAGCAGAAACGGGTGCCACAGACCACTTGTGACACTCCGAAAGGAAAACAGAAAACAAGTATAAAGGCAACTGAAACTGGTGCAACCTGACTGAGACTTGAACCTAGCCTACCAGTTTCAGCAGCACACATTGTTCTAGAAAGAACAATATTAATTCCATGTACTATTTTCTAGTTTGATTTTTTTTATATTTTATTTTAATTTCAGGACTATATCCCAGTATTTAGCAACACTAGAACACTAAGAGGCCAAGTGTTTTTAGATTTCATCTTGAAACAATTTACAAATTAGCAGTATAGAGAAACCTGTTAAGGGCAGCCATTAGTTCAATCACAACAATGATTTGGTCTTATAAAAGAATCTTGTAATCTGGCAATATGCCATAGATCATCATTATAGAAAAAATTTGTGCATATAGTCATAAAAGCTACCTGTAGGAAAATGACTACACACAAGCCAACAAGCAGCATTGCTGTTGACACTCTTCATTTCATATCCACAAATATGAAAATAGTAGTCATAATTTTGTCTGGTTCCTATAATAAAAGAACTAAAGTTGGATTCACGTAAGATTAAAAATAATATCTTTTGATGAGACTAAAACCTGTATTTCTCACATTGATAAAGGCAAGCTTAACAACTATCAGTCTTGTAGTCTAGTCTTTGGCCAACATGCACATATATATATTTCAGACAAACACCATTCACAAGCCAGATAAAAGTTTCTGAGATCACGATTAAAAACACCAGCACTTTATACAGGTATCATTTTATACTTTGCTTTACCAAAGCCAATGCATTTTTACCTTCCTCAATACAAGAATACCAAACTTGCATTTGAAATGATTTGGAACAGGATTAGTTGGGTTACAAGATAATTTTTTACCATGATCAGCAAAATCTAGGCTTTAACTATTCATTTTAACTTGCCAACACACATTGGAATGTAAACATTGAGAAATAAATGTTTTTAAATAACTCTGTTTCCAGCTGAAAATTCAGACATATTTTTATATTGCTTAAGAATTCCACAAATTTACACAAGTATTTTTGTTACAATGTGGTAGTACAACTTAGTCAAAACATGACAGTATGTACCGATTTCAAAAACATCTTTGGGTAAGAGATATATATAGTTAGGATCTACATTCTCAACTTAAGTTTTTTTTGGAACATAGTCATAGTATTATCAATCTCAATCAACTTAGCAGAAAATTCTTTCAAATATACAAAAGATGCATATTAGCAGCCATTTTTACTGCAAATCCAGCTTGAACTGTCATGACACAACAAAACATCAAAACATATCATGAAATCAAGAACTAAATGTGCAGAACTAAGAAACTCATACCGTATTTTCCAGGCCACAAGGCGCACCGGATTGTAAAACACACTTTCAATTTTTGAATGCTAGCTGTTTTTTTTTCATGTCCAAGGCGCACCAGATTATAAGGTGCAAAATGGCGGATTGCATACAAGGGAGTTTAATCTATCACACATGCCTAATCTGCTAAACACAACACAATGAACCAATAGTTGTGTGCATGTTTGATTCAGTGTGAGCCAATGCAGTCAGCAACCTTGCGAAGTAATACATATAGCTCTGTGTGCAGTAGCCTTGCTGAGTAATACAATCTGTACTTCAACAATAAAGCATGTCCTATCTACTTCCAGAACCACATGCACTGCTCATTGCAATTGTTGTTGGTTTACTATGTAACATGATGGTGTGCTTGTAAAAAATCATAACTAACAATTAAATAAATACCACCATTCACCACACAAAATTGGCCTTAGGTGAGAAAGCACAACCCGATTCATACATTAGGCGTACCACATTATAAGGCGCACTCAATTTTTCAGTAAATTATAAATTTTAAGTGCACCTTATGGTCCAACAATACGGTAAACATATTTCAATGCACACAAAACATCATGTATTTGTTGCTTAGATCAACATGATTACTTACTTTGCAGTAAACTTTGTATATCAGCCAAGTGGCAAAAAATCTATTTGAAAAGTGACATATATTATTAAGAACTAATTAATTAAAAGAATGTCTGTGACTCCTTAGAAAACAGCATGCTTAGCAAAAGGATACAAGAGCTGTTAACTATAAAAGTATATATACGCTTGAGCAACACCATACAAAAAGTAAAAACTTACACAGCACTGTTTTCATCATCAGGTGCATCTACTTGCATTTCTTCAGTTTCACAGCTGATTGGATCTACAGTTGACCCTGCCATACTAAAAAGAATAATAACATTTTATAAAATATGAATAGTATGATTTTGTCCTTTGTATGCTTCAACACTTGTCGTAATTATAACTTATGCAACAACCAATTGTGGAGTGAGACAGACTTCTGTTTCAGTGAGAAAGCTGAAGAAGGTCAAATAGCTTGCAACATAAGCAAAAACCCCTGGATTACCACTTGCTTGTAGTTTCTTTTTAATGCATATACTTGTAAGGCATCGTTTATTCATGCATTTTTGTGACTAAAATCATGAAATAACATGAATGCAGCAAGAGGAAAAACAATGACATCAAAGATCACAAACTGATTTCATGTTGATGAGAATACAAAATCATCAGAAGTTTCAGGTTTCACAGTTTAATGATCATGTTCTAACATGTTGAATCACGAAGGGTGGAGAAAGAAGACTACCTGAGTCAAGTTTCCAGCCAGCCCTGTTGCTAGCACAAACCAATTTTTAATTGAAGACGTTTCACAAGTAGTAAAAAAGTAGCAAAATGCATCGAATCGATGACAGGTAAAACAAGCAAAAAACAACAAAAAAACANCAGGGGAAAAGCATGCTTATGTCCAGAAGATGNGGTGAACGACTGTAGAGGTAAATGATAGGAGGGAAAAGGGGGGCATGAACACAATATTGCAGAAAGTGACAAGCATATAAACAAAAGTCACTAGGAAATCTGGCGAGATAGCATGTTTGTTTTAGATTGTTTTCCAAATAAGGCAAAAAATATTTCAAATTTTTAGAAATATCAAACCAAATTTTGGGACCAACAAAGCTGACCCAGAGACTTTCATTCTGGGTAAATAACATTTATGCAAAGAAGTAAGTCTTGTTTGATATTTGTGGAGTCACGCGATTTCAGTAAAGTAGTTATCAAAGTGATTAGGTAATATACCATTATAAAAGGAGTAGATGAATTTGGCAATTGACGATTTAAATGTGTCTGGTATATGTAAAATATTATGCTTAGAATAAAGTACAAATGTTTTAGCTTTATCATATTCGAGGGTTCTCACAGCTTTATTCTGCAATTTAATGAACACCTTCGCTGCTGGGGTTTTAGCCTTAATCAGCAGCTTGCACATGTCTGTAGTGAAGGTGTAACTCCTCGGCCGATTGCACTAGAGAGCTGTTCAAAACCTGTCGAATCTTTTGGTTCAAACCAAAACCAAAAGATTGGTAATTGGTTTTGGTTCAAACCAAAAGATTCGCAAGTCTTCGAACCTGCAATTTAAAAAATTTTGGTTTTGGGTTTCAAATTTTTTGTGAGTGATGTCATATTGTAAGTAGAGTAGTTTTAGGCCTTGTTGCCCGCTTCATGTGGCCCTAGGCATAAACAGCCAGATGATAGTATTTTTCTCAAGATTTTATTAGAAACTAGGCTAAAATCAAGAGTCTTTCAAGACTTTGGGTGAGTTGCCAAAGTTTCGGGTTCAAAAGTTATGACCTAAAAGCAACAAAATAATTAATTAATCCCATAATCAGATAATTGATTAGTTCGTTGTTGTTAGGCCATAACTTTTGAACCAGAAATGCTAGAAAGTTGATCAAAGGCTTAAGAGACTAGGAATTTAACCTAGTTTCCAATAAAAACTTGAGCGAAATACTTCCATTTAACGATTGGGCCCTCAGAGGCCAGGTAGCATGAGCCAAAACGGCCCAAAACCTACCTCACTTATGACGTCACTCACAAAAAAACAAAAAATTTTTTCAATACAGACTCGAAGATTTGCCGAGTCGTTTGAAAGTTTGAACAGCTCTGTAGCACAATCAAATGGTGAGTTGTTATGGAGTTGCAAAGTGGTTGAAAATAGCAACGTAATGTGTGATTTCAAAGTTTAACATATCCGTACACCGCCTCCCAAGGTGTTAAGGAAATTTAAGTCACAATGCACACTATCCAGTGCCTCATTTGGATGGCCAAGTTTCCCCATTGGGGACAGTTGAGCACTTACATATAGCAATGCATCATATGTGGTAACCTACATACTAAGCTACGACCTACCCCATTAAAACATTTCTTCCAAATCATTACTGGCAGCACACTATTAACTGGTACTGGTGCTCAACTGAATAGGTGTCAGACTTAGAACATTATAGGTCCATCTATAAGTCTTGCAACAAATGTCCCAGACCTTCAGTGCTCTCCTGATATCTACAGATGCCTGACTTTCATGACCTTGACAAGCCTTTCACATTTGACAAAGTGGAGTAGTCAGTTAATGATGGAGTAGTCAGTTAAAGGGTAAAGAGACCACAGGGCAAGACACAACCTCCTTAGAGCTTGTGAAGATGGATGGAAAACCCCTGCTGTAGATTCTTTTCTAAATCTGCTCAAATTACTACATGAAGCACTGCCTCCCTGATGACATCAGACTTAGAACCATAAAACACCACCTTGCATAAGAACAAAATTGATTGGAAGTAATGGAACTACAGCTAGCCCTATCTAATGGCCATTGCTAGCATACTTTTTGCTTGTCTTATCTTGCCTAGACTTCAACAAATCTCCAACCAAATTTTTCCTTAAAGTCAGTACAGCTTTTGACCCTTTTGATCCACGATAGACAGTGTTTTTTCTTGGTAAAGACCAAGCGAGAAGAGCAAAAACAGTCTACCCACTATATGTGATGTTTATCAACCTCGTTAAAACTTATGACACAGTGAACTGTTTTGGTCTCTTCAAAGTGCCATATAAAAGTTTCTGAGAAACTTTTTTTGCTTCTGGGCTGCCCCTAAAAATTCTTGTTGCACCCCATGACAATGTGAAAGCACCAGCCTTGTTCGATGGTGCAAAGTCTAATCCATTCAATATATGTTACAGGAATAAAGCAGGATTGAATGTTTTGGCTCCCACTCTATTCAGGATTTTCTTTCAACTTATCTGGACCATGCATTCATGGATTAGGCAGAATGCTCTCACACACTTGCAGTGGTGGAAAACCCTTCCATCTCACCCAGCTGCGGACAAAAACTTCAGAGAACACATGCATTGATCTGACCAAACAGGTACTGATTGATGAACTGCTGTTAACTGGTAATGCCACAAAAGTTGCCCATTCAGTCTCCCATCTCATTTGTTCTTGCGATGATTTGAGAATGTATACTCAACACATTCCACTTTAGAAATCTACCACCCAATATCAGCGTCAAATGGAAAGAATAGATTCTAAACTTTACTAGCCACTTTAAAACTTTATCATTTGTGGCAATTTGTCCACTTTAACAGAATGAAAACCAAATGCCTGTAAAAGATATTTTAAATAGCCAGCTCGTTAAGGTCCCACACGAGCCAAAACTCTACAAGGACGTAGTGAAGTATGACTTTTTAGGGTTCAGTCTTCTAATGTGCCTTAGGGTTGTAATGGCTGTTGAATGTTGATCAAGAACAATGTGGCACCCTAAGGAAAGGGTCTTCAAAGTGGATGACCGCATTACCTGACCAGTCAGAAAAACAGAGGGTCAATCATCAAGACTAATGATGAATACTGAAATCACAATGTACTTTGTAGAAGGATTTTACCTCTACATGTGTCAAACATCACAACAAAATATATTTGTACATTTGCCAGCATATTGGAATAGTAAGACTGCCCAGACTAGAACAAACTGTTTTGCACAAAACCATTTATCACATTGCTTAACAGCTGCAATTGTTTAACCAGGGTTTTATTAAGGTGTTTTAGGGACCCGAAAGGGACCCCATTTGGGTCCCTAGAATTGAAAATCGGGTCCCTACAAGTAGAGAAAACTATCATCGGGTACCTAAAATCAATGAAAATCAGGTCCCTATAATCATAGAAATCGGGTCCTTACAGGTTCACATCATGTACCTAACATTCTCCTAAAAACAAACCCTGGTTAAACCGTACTCCATGAAAACTCTAGTGTGTAGTGCTTGTTTAAGGCAAAAGCACACAGCAACTATGAACCAAAATGACATGGCATAACCAATCCTATGGTGCTACTACATGCCATGTTGAACCCAGTCACTGAATTTAATCTGTACCTTTTCTAGGGTTAAAGGTTCTTGGTCACATAAGTTCCATCATGAGCCATAGCTTTATTTGACAGCATTTGACATATAGTGTTGCCTTTTTAGGATCGACAATTCACTGCTCTCTTGTGTCCATTAGCACAGTATGCAATTGCAGTAACTGTACACAGGTTTTTCTGTTTCTCCTCATGTAAACACGCCATCCAATGTTTAAAACTTTGCAATCCTACTGTTTGAAACTGTTGTGACACCAGGCTTAGTTGTTGAGAGCTAGCACTCCCAAAGCTTTTTAACATGTATTCAACAATCAAGTGCTGTTGAAGTTTGCTGCTGAAATTGTGACAAGTGTTTGTGCTGATCATTTTCTGTTCCATAAGCAAGTTCTATACGGAATATAAGTCTGCAGTTCCATAGATGCACAGAATTTGTGAAGTGTCAAGAAAAGGCGAAGGGTTGTTGGAAATACGTTGGAAAACTCTTGAGTGCTAGCTCTCCAAAGCTTGCAAATATAGCTGGCACCCATAGGTTCCAAGTTTGAAATTTCTACAAGTGTGCAAAATCCATGGTGTTGCAAATTATGACATCAAAACTTGCTTAAATTAGTAAAATAACACCGGTTTAAATATCCCATAGTGTCTCTCACACTAATGTCAATTACATAGGTGACTCACAATTGTTCCATCACTCATAATTGTTTCAAAACTTTTAGAACATCTTTGCAACAGATTAAACTGGAATCATGAAAAGTTGAGAATATACAATTACCTAACAGTATTTATGTGAACTGCAGCCCTATGCATCTAAACATCAATCTATCTTTCAACATTAAGTGCATCTGTCAGTGGAATGGAATATTTGGTAAACAAGAATTCAATCTACATTGTGTCATCATGGTCGAATAAAGAGAGAGATGTATTTTGCAACGTCAGTAAAGTACACATATTCACAGAAAGTCAAAGAAAATAGGAAGTAATACTTAGCAAGTGCAACATTTGATAGCAGAACACAAAAATACAGTATTTACTATGTACCATTTCATTTTTTCCGAAGCTGGACATCGACAAACCTTAAGATTATAAGTATGAAGAAACCAAACACAAAAAATGAAAGTAATGCTTAATGAAATTTAATAGGAAATTTAATAGTAATAGGAGCCAATACACATGAAACCTGTTTTGCTTACTTAATACTGAAAGAATACAAATTCTTTTCATTGATTGCAAGAAGTACTTAAGTTGCACAGCCTTTAAGCTTTGTTCCACCTCAGTCCATAGTGAAGCTCCCCTATATGCAATTGATTTTTCACCTGCATTGCTTGAAACTCGAATAAAATAAATTTCCTTGTCAGCAAATCTTGTTTCATAAGAATGAATAGAAGTCTCTTGAAAAAATTTGTTGTATATTTAGGGTAATTTTCCATGGTAAAATTTGTGCATAAATTTTGCTAATTCAAATTGATAATTATCATTAGATTTCGAAGGAGTTATGCATATGAGATTTACATTTGCTAAAATTATGATCCGTAACATGTTGTTTTGTAATACTGACAATGGTTGTAGAACAGAGTTATTGGCTGTACCCCATGAAATGACACAATATTGTAACTGATAATGAAGAAAACTATAGTATAATAATATCAAAAGATCAATGGAAACAAATTTACAAAATTTAAACATGTTTGAGGCATAGAGAAGTTTTCTTTTGTAAAACGTTCTGTTCTGTACTTTTTATCAATTTGCATTGTGCAGAATGTGTGTGTTTCCTGTCTGCAGATATAAACACATCATCATCTTTTAATAAATTGAACATGGGAGGACTTCATAAGTATTTCATAGACCTTGACAACAAGTACACTGACTTGGAATAATTAATCGTTGATTTATTTAGGCGCATTCACTTATCAAGTCTTGCAGGATATGTACATATTTATGAGACAAATTTAAGGTAAGTATCATCTGCATAAAGTACTGTTTTGAAAGCAGAGCAATTTGGAAGATCATTCACATACATTATAAACAAGAATGGCCCTAGAACTGAACCTTTTGGTACCTCACAAGAATTATTAGCCAACTGAGATTTGGCATTTTTGATAGTGGTGTAATGCTGGCTGACGATTTGAAAGATAATAAGTGAATAGTTGCAGTGGGATTCCTCTTATACTGAAGTTGAAGTACTACTTGTCAAGTAGAACTTTGAAATGAACTGTATCAATCGCCTTGGATAAATCGATGAATATTGAAAAAGTATAAAGACCATTATCACTATTGTTTCAATTTACTGTGGAACTGTGGACCAGCTATCAATAAGGCTTAGCTACAAAAACTGTCAGCCTTTCAGTTATATCCATATATTACAGCTATAGATGTTTCTATACCACCATAAATTATTTATGGTTTTGTGCACTCTATCCTAGTCAGTCTTATTCATGCAAGCTTTAACTTTGTAACCTTTGACTAAATCAATCACATTTTTTACACTTTTTATTTTTTAAACTTTTGTTTAACAGAAAACTAATTTTTTCAGTCTTTTGTTGTCGTTCTTAAAGTTCTTTGACAAAGAGAATCTTTTCTTTCAAATTCTAGAACAGCACCAATTCAGAAAATAGCAGAAAATCACATGCTGACAGACTTGTTACAATGTACTGACAACGAATGTATGCATAAAAGCCATCGTTGGTAAGTATTTATGAACAGTGACGTGACGTGTCGTCAGGGGATGCAGTGCCTCCCCTACCATAATCTTGAAAAAAAAAATTAAATTAAGGATCCAAAATAACAAATTAACAATTTGAACAAACATTTGTCTTTTCATCGTGAAAAGGTGCAATTGCTCTGTGATTCTAATCATTTTCACAATCAATTAATCTGAATTTGCATATTTCTTTTTCAAGTCGGGCGTATGTCACGAAGGGAGGCAGCGGCTGCTTGTGCCTCCTTTCGCCAGGTGGCTTTCACATTCAGCAGTCTGTCACCAACTGTGTTGGTGAGCGCATGCTGTGCAATTAATCTCTTTGCAACCTTCATGGCACCTACAGTGTAATGTTTGTATACACTTTTAATATATGTACTTGCATTCTACACTCTAGATCATGTAGTTTACGTTGGTTACCAAATTTAATATGCAGCGCTATATCTGTTCAACGGCTGATCTGACAGTGCTCCAGTGATGAAGCGGCAACAGAGGCACCAACTGCTTGCGCCTCCTCTCTGGTCGGCTTTTGCATTGCGAAATGCTTTACAAAGTGAGCTGCTGACCACAGAAAATGCAACTAATCTCCATGCAGTTTGTATGTTGCCAATAGTGTAATATTTATACACATATGTCCTCGCATTCCATAATCTAACACTTAGTTCACATTGAGTAATATGCTGAATATGTAGCGTTACGCCAAATCAACAGCTCGTCAGACACAGAGCAACAGTGTTAAGGTGGTGAAGGGAGGCAACCACTATCTCTGCCTCAATGAAAACGTTCCATTGTTACGACATAGACAATTCTGTCGTACTGATACTGAATCACTGGCTTGACCGATAAGCCGCGTTGTGGAAATTGCTATGAAAATGTGTGGACTATACAACAGGATTTTGTGACATGAAAAAAGAAGCCTCAGCAGACATGAGAGGTCAACAAATCACATTCAAACCAAATTGCTTTAAAAACGTTTGGAAGCACAAGGATAGATTTGGCTTTGAACACACAACGGAGACCAAATACCAGTGTTCACAATGCTGAGGTAATTTACATGTTTCATTGAAGCTTTCTGCAACTGCCGACCATACTGATCGTCAGCATTCCCGATTGGATCACTGTATGCATTATAAACATATGCATAAGTTATAAGACTAACAACTTTTTAATAAAGCCGTTAAACAAGTAGCTGATAAGTCACTTCAGTTTGGCCTTCCTATATTTTACCTTTTTTCAAATCTGGAATTGCCTCTGTACCTATGTGTGTGTAAAAATTATGATATGGGATAGAAAGCAAAAACAATAGTCAATCTCCAAGCAGCCACTTGAGTGGTGAATTTCTGCTACTCAATTCAATTCATACACTCACAAAATTGGCTTTGAAAGAGACAGCGCCTCCCCAGCCACGAACCTCACCGCACGTCACTGTTTATGAAGTTACGTGTGATCAAATTGTTTCCTTGTATAAGGTACCTTCATTACTTCAGCTACTATGCAATGTACAGCTACGACATAGCAACAGTAACACTGCATGAGAACTGCTGATTCACTGCATCTGCAGACTTGTAACGGGTTAGGATTTAAGCACTATAAAATATCTCAGGAGTTTCAAACATAGTGAAATATGTCACAACACTATGGTTTCATCATAGGCCATGCAGCAATCAAGATAGCTGAAAAGGGAAGCAAAGTGATAAAGCACAAGGGGACAGCAAAACTTACCAAAAGTGAAAATATTCGGATGGCAATTTAGCTATTCACTGAGCAAAAGGCAAGTTAATACGCTGGGAATAGCTAAAATCAGATCAAACTTGCACATAGGCAAATATGCTGGCAGTGTTCCCCCTGACCACAGGTGCTGTTGGAAGCACTGTCATTCCCTGAGGTCGCCCAACAAATCTACAAGTTTCTTTGCAAGGCTGTTCAAAAAAGGGGCAGAGAGCTAGCAATATGTACACCAGTGGCTTCAACTACAACTGGTTGAAGGCAGTAATTGTCAAGGTCATAGTATTTTCAGTATTTTGCAACCTCTGCCTTCGATGCTGCAGTGCCTGCCTCAGTGACACTGTCTTTGTAATCCCATACTAGACTTAGACCTCTGTACCAGGGGTTCAAGTTAATCCATCAGGCCTTTTTCCATCCTTTGTCAAACTGATAGGCTCCAAGGCACAGAGGTGTTTAATGCAGATTAGTGACCTTTCAAAAATGGAGTTGATGGCTGAATCACTAAGGAAGCAGCCTGCATTCTTAATGCAGGAGAGTCCATGGAGCCCCCACCAAACGAATTTACTACAGCAGCATTCCATGCTTTCAAAAATTTGGGCACCAGTTCATAGGGTGATTGCAATACGGAGCTCATCATGGCTCAGCAAGTTTCCAACATTGGCAGCTGGGAAGGCTTCTGACCAGGTAGCACTATGGCTTTGCTGTGCAACGAGTAGCTGACATCTGTCCAAGGGTGAGGGGGTTTCAAGCAGGACATTGAGTGAATCTCTGCAGGCAAGGTCATCCCAAACTGATTGTATTATTTTTTGTAGGGGGGATGAATCATGATATGAGGACAAGGTATCAGTTGCGGCATTTACTTCCCTTGAGGAAGTTTGAGAAAAGGAAGCAACCTGTTGACGAGGCCCTTACAGGCATGAGACGATGACAGGAAACATGAAAGAGACAGATCTGTGGAGTGTGGAAGAACAGAGGCCAAGTCCTTCATGTCAAATTGGTAGGGATGACTAGCTTTCTTTTCCAAAAGTCACATCATATATTTTTTCTATGTGGATTTTTATTGCGGTGTCAAACACCTCCATTTCCTCTTAGCACTTGAAGCATGGGGCACTAGGTAGCAAACATATGAGTTTACAAATTGATAGGCAATTTCTTAAAATGAAAAATGCTTCATGCAGTTCAATTAGCTTGAGGTTGTCAATATTGTCTAGCACATTATTTTTTACCTCCAAGTGCACTGAGCCGGATTCCTATTGCAGGGGGGATCCTAGCAACTGCCAATGATTTGGGGCAAGGATTGAGAAGGATGGGAATTTATCCTGGAAGAGCTTACTTGTTTGGGACTTGTTGTTTGTGTGCTTGATAAGGACTAGCTCACTTTTAGAATTATAGATCTCCAAGATAATCGCAGATAGTCCATTCCTAACCATGGTAGTGATCCTGAGCAGTCTGTGGGTCTCAACCAATACATTTTTGCATATCCCATGAAGTTGAACAGCATAGACGGGTGGAGGTCCATTGGTAGATGACCATTAACAAGGTGGTTGATTAATTCGGTTAGGCTAGTAAGGAGAGAAGGGCTGGCATTACCTGCAATGATGGAGATGCAGTCTTTCAAATGTGGCCTCAAGCCATCTTTGTTTTAGGGTTAGGATTAAGGTTTTAAGGTTAAGATTTAAATCCATCCGGTTTGATTTTGTTCTGAAAGCAATGCAATTTGACTGTCTTTTCATCTATGTTTTAAAAATGATATCAATGACAATAGAAAATCGAAAATTTTCAAACTTATCAAAATACTTTTAACAAGAACTTTTGTTTAATGTTTTTAGATATATTTTAAAAGCACTCAGTTTGCATAATTGTCAAGTTTCTTCACAGGTTACTTATGTCTTACTTAATTCTTATCTATTATCTTCAATTTATTCTTTCTAACATATCCAACTTTTCTTTAGAGAGTTAACAAATCTGTTCAGCACTCAAAGTACAATATTTCAATTGCTTATGAATTACATCAATACACTATAAGCAAGAAATTGGTGATTCAGCAACAGAGCATTTTATACTAACTATTACGCAAACAAAATTACAAATAATTTACTTTGTTTCCTCAAAAATAAAGATACTTTTCATACATAAAGACATGCAAAGATAAAGACAAACATAAAGATAAATACAAAGCACATCAAGGAAAAATACGCAACATGATTAATTCATTGAAAACATGATATTATGCACTATATACTACATATATAAACAAACTACATTGAATTCAACTGCCAACTTAATCATAAAATGGCAAACAAAATTGGGCTACAGCATGTCTGACAAACCAGTGCCAAATACCTTTTCTGGAAGTGAAACTGTCCTACAAAAAAAGGAATATCATACTGAAAGTCATCCATCACCATAGAATATCCGCGAAAACACAATTTAATCACAGATAAAGTTCACAAACAACACAAACAATAATTTTCTGCAAGTACAACACTCCAAGTTTCAATTAACTCTTTGGTGTCCAGCTGCTTTTGGGGATTTTCAGAAAAAAAGAACGTCTAAACGCATGTGGCTTTGCACGAGAATTTCTCCGGTCCAGTATGCTCTACATACCCGGTAAAAGTCCCAAAAGAAGCGACATGTCTTCTAGTCTGCATTCAAAAAAAATTTTTTTGGTTGGGGGATCCGGGTTTTTTGTGAATGACGTCATAAGTGGAGGAGTTTAAGGCCACCTTGGCCCACTTTGCCCGGCCCTGGGCTCAAACTGTTAGGTGGTAGTATTTCACTGAAGTTTTTACTGGAAACTAGGCTATAATCCGAGTCTTTTGATACTTTGGATGACTTGCTGGGGTTTCAGGTTCAAAAGTTATGATGTTAGTTAGTAAAAATATTTGACTAATTAGCTAAGTAGATAAATCATTAATTTATTTATTTTAGATCATAGCTTTTGAACCAGAAACGCTAGAAAGTCGATCAAAGGCTCAAAAGATTCGGCCTCGAGCCTAGTTTCCAATGAAAACTTCAGCGAAACACTTTGGCCTAGCGGTTGGGCCCTAGGCCAGGCAATATGAGCCAAAATGACCCTAAAACTACTTCACTTATGACAGTCAGTCACAAAAAATCCAAACCCCTCAACCAAAAACTTTTTTTCGAGTGCAATCTACTAGACTGGCCCATCTGTTTGAGCCCTTAAACAGCTCTCTAGCGCAATCGGCAGAGGAGCTAGGGCATTGGTAAGGCAACCGAAAACTGCTGTTTTTTAGGCCGAAATCAAAGTACGAACATATCGTACGCCGGCTCTCAAAGTGTTAAAGACTTTAGGTCTTTTAATTAAATAGCAAAACTTTTCGCAATGTTTCAAAACAATGGCCAAAGTATAAATGAAACTTGTAAATGCTTTTGTTGATATTCAGTCCAAAATAAATGATCCATCTTATCAATTGCTTAAACTTACCTTATATTACAATATAGGTGCTCGGCTTTCACTCAAAGATCTTTAATATCTTCACAAAAATCCTAAACAGTGCTAAAGTGAACTTACAAAAATATGCAGTACCGTACCTAGGCTAAGATGCCCTGTAAAAGACAAACATCCGTCAGAAGAGGATCTCGGTCACAAAAGAGTCCCGAAAACCAAAATTTTGCGGTGAGTTGTGACCACAACGTTAGTAAAAGTATTATTTGCTGCTGGCCTACACTTCTTTTCAACCACCATCCCTCTCGCAACAAGATTATTCCGTTCATGATGACAAGCTCTAGCAGGGACTGAAATTTAGGTTTCAACAAAACTTTGTGAAAATATAAGAAATTAAAACATTGTAACTTTTTAGCATTACGTGTTCGGGGGGAATTGCATTAAATTGCAACAACAAATATTTTTTCTATTGCATTTTTGCCTTTATTGATTGTGTAACAAGGTATTTTTCCACTCCGGTTACGTCATCATATATCCAATGATATCTGCGCTGACAGACATATGTTCTTTACATTGTACCCTAGGGCAAAGCTAAATACATCACTGTCAGTGTTGAGAACAGCAAAAATCCATGAAATGATTACATTCAACAAAACAAAAACAACATACTAGCCTATATTATTGCAGTATTAGTAACATACGATTAACTCTTTTGCATCTTGCAGCTATTGAGTTCACAAAAATGAGGTTTCATCAATTTGAATGAACCAGACTAAACTTCTTAATTAAAGTCTCGATTTTGGCTAGTCTAGTGGCTTCAAAGTTCAAAAAAACTTCATCAAGAAATTGCTTGTTAATACTGAGTTACTTTTTTCAACACTAACATCACATACCAAGACAACAACAATTATTTTATAGTATATACACAATATATATCAACGTAACACAGATAATGGTGGGCAAGCAATGGGTGAAGAGTTGAGGCATGTACAGATGGGCAATTGGAGCAAGCACATAGGTGAAGGAAACAAACAATATATACATGTCATGAGGCATAGAGCAATGCAACTAGAAACATAACATTTCATTACAAAAACAAGTAGCAAGCGCAGAAGATGTTTATACATATAAATCATGAAGAAATAACAGCTTACCCACGGACCATAATTCCATGGATGAGTTATGTCTAACCAGATGCATGGTGTCACCAACCAAGCGACAAGACATGGACAGATCACAATAATATTAGCAGCAAACATTAATCCAATAAGTGTTGGATACATGAAAAACAAAATATGTTTGGTGAATGAGAGAAGTACTTAGTTCTAGAATAAAAAAGGTAGACTTTTACGAAAAGTCAAATGTACTATATGTATTGCAATCTAACCACTTATTTCACAAATACAACTGGTGTCATGTCATTGACACCGCACCTCAGCTTTACATGATTGTGAGCCTAGGAACAAAACTGAAATCAATGTCCATGAGGTCCTGGAGGTGGACATCGCTTCACTTGCCTAGGGCAAATCTGAGCTTTGTCCTAACGTATGTCATGACAGATGCATATGGCTCCCTGCATTTTTCAGCTATTTTTTCTGCCAGTGTTTTGTTGACTCTGGTGCCATCTCTCCACTTGTTATAAAGACAAGTGGATTGAATGTGTTCCATTTAGAAAGCCTGAGCAGCAAGTGCACACAGCTTCACACTGTGGGAGCATGCAACAATAGAGATCACCTGATGAGATCTCTCTATTATTGCTTGTTCACGCCACATATATATATGGGTGTTGTTTCTATATTCGCGCACATCCCATTTTGAGGTGAATCACACATTTAACACAACACCAACAGAGAGTCTGCAACAAATGAAGACTTCTCAATGTCTATCACTCTTTGGTTGTACTTATCCTTATCTTTTTCATGTTGTTGGTAGATCTCTGACAAGGACTTCCTAGAATAAGACTGTGAGGTAGGATGTGTGATCCTTATGTCAAAGAAAGTTTTCTCACAGCTATGCCACAGTCCTCTCGCAGAGATATCCAACCTTGCATTGCATTGTCAACAGTGTTAACTTTTCTTTCAAAGTCGTTTTCGTTGATTGGCAGGAGTGTTCGTTTGGTCTGAACATCTCTACGGACCTTTCTCAATACCTGTGTCTCAGACTGAGTCTCTCACTAGGTCGTGCCTCATTGAAGTGTAGCAACCCAGTTTACATATGAGGCTGTGATCCACATAGTTTGTCTCTCCACAAGCACAGTGGGTGGGTATGCCTTTCACCTTCCATCCACACCTCATGCAGACAACATCCGTGAATTCTTGTTTGTTTAGTGCATAACAAATCGCTTTGATTGGCAAGGCTCCTTTTATGAGTTGTTGTGACTCAAGGGTCAGTTTCTCTGATAGTTCATTGCAGCTATGTCGGCATTTTGCATTTTCTCTTGTCTTATTCTCTTTTCATGTGTCTGGTACATTGTTGGTCTGAGGGGTTGTTATCACGATCAAGCTTTTGAGTGTAATGTATTTTGTCTGTTATTTCAGCAGTGATCTGAGTGGAATGGTCATATTCTGTCTTGGCAGATTCTTGAGGATTTGTCAGACCTAGCCTACCATGTCTGAGAGTACGAGCTAGTATTTGTCTTTCTGCATCACTTACCACTCATCCTACGAGAGCGGAAATCAGTTGATCTCTGATGGTGTATTCTAGTGGTTCGAATAATCCACTCAAGATCCAGCACTGTTGTTTGGAAATGGGTCCATCTGGAGCATAGTCTTTAGGTGAATGCTTAGTATGCTAATTGAGGATCATCTTGTGTGTAATTTGCTAGCAACTGTATGGTTGTTTACCTAATCCTCCACCTTGTTTTTAATGTATTGTCCCATGAATGATTCTGTCCCAATTACCGATCCCAGGTGGCATTCACCTTTGTCTGTGAATTTGATTTTATTGCTTTTGAAGAGTTTTCGTGCTGATTATATTAAACTACTGTCTTTTATTAACATCTTGGCGTCTGGGTGGTTTTGGCAATTTTCGCAAAAAAAACAGCAGTTTTCGGTTGCTTTACCAACGCCCTAGCTCCTCCGCCGATTGTGCTAGAGAGCTGTTCAACGGCTCAAACGAACTGGCCAGTCTAGTAGATTGCACACGAATAAAAAATTTTGCCTGAGGGATGCGGGTTTTTTGTGAGTGACGTCATAAGTGAAGTAGTTTTAGGGTCATTTTGGCTCATGTTGCCTGGCCTAGGACCCAACCACTAGGCCAAAGTGTTTTTCTGAAGTTTTCATTAAAAACTAGACTCGAGTCTGAGTCTTTTGAGCCTTTGATCGACTTTCTAACGTTTCTGATTCAAAAGTTATGATCTAAAATAAACAAATTAATTAATTAACTAATTAGCTAATT
>JGI24022J15233_10000374_pt1 | contig 26894 bp, 15 predicted proteins | sample Ectturendosymbi2_FD_15233 | JGI IMG/M metagenome (IMG submission 15233)
AAGCGAATATATTTTTAGCCTGTGCCGAGCGAATAGTCACAACTATAGATTGTCGGCAAAGCTAAGCTCTGGAGCCAGAAGTTGCGAATTTTGTCTCGACAGCCCATGATGTGATTTAAAAAGTGCAGTGATTTTGATGTAGTTGCGTGTTTTTAAGTCTAAATGCCGATCTTCCTGATTTCCTTAAATTACTTTAGTATTCTGTTAGAAACCACTCATCACCTAACGCATACATTTTTGTCACTTGAACCCAGCCCTAGTCCAAACTATCAAAGATAAACGAGAAATCTGTCAGCACGATTTATGAGGGAAATCGATTTCACACAACGTTACGCACAGTCAGTCCTTAAATCTGCAAGCAACGTTTAATAGGTGAAACGATGAAAGCCTAGAACAAGAGCAGAAAAATCAATAAAACTCAAAACTACAGTATCGTGGATAACTCACAACACAATCATGTTTTCTCAAAAATTGATTGATGCCTGTCAGTTTCTTTTGATGTACAATGGTTGTAATGGTCACTTTAGTCAAATTAACTTGTCACAGTGGAAAATCTCGCGAACGGTGATGAAGACTGAAATCAGAAAAAGCTTCATTTGTATCGTTTCTTTGGAAGCTGCACCTGAAGCTGCAGCCATGTTTCCGATCGATGTCCTCGAGGTTGCTGTCGATGTACTGGCAGGTATATCTATGCATTATAAAAAGTATTTTATAATACAGCAATATCACAAAAGCATTGTCATAAATCTTGCAAATCGCAAGATAAAATATTCGACTTCTGAGCTCATTTATTTGATAGAATGTCCTCATTGTTAGTTGCTGATTGAAATTAAAAGGATATAATAGATCATAAGAGCGTGTCCAAAACTGTTTCGTGATGTTACATGGGATGCAAACCAGTTGCTCATAACAAAATGTATATTTTCGAATCAAGAGGTTTCATTGCCATGCTGGAGTTGTTCGGCAGGAATAATACCAAGTTGCAAGATCTACATAGCAACAGTAAAATTTCACGTATAATTTTATGAACAATTTGTTGAGATAATTCGACAACCAAATTTCCTAAATATTCTTGCCTTGTAACTGTGTTCAACTGTCGAAAGACAGCTGTTTTTAGAATAAATTCTGTGTTTGTCATCTTTCTGGTTTCAGGCAAAAAGTTGATTCATTTGCTTGTTTTACTCGGTGTTGTTAAATTGATCTTGGATGCAATTGTTGCTTTTTCCAGATGGATCAAGCAAAATAATACAGATATCGCAAACATGCTACACAACGTTTTCGGGCCCAAAGACTCAACCAAAGTTAAAACAACTATTTAAATTTAGCATATCAATAATTCGTCTCTGCAAATAAAATGCACATGACACAGTAGGATAAGCAAGAGAAATAAGATCATACCTGGCGAAAAAATCTGTTTTATTGGAAATATACAGTTCAGTTTTTGTCTGACGTAATGATATGAAAACTACAGGGAATCTGTAAATTCTCTGTATATGATTTTCTGCTTAGCCATTAAACACCTACTCCTGCACTGCTGGCTTGTCGTCTCCACCTGGACTGTTACCTTATCGTAGCGGGGAGGTTTGTGTGTCACTTGGACCCGGAGAGCTATGCTGGCCGGAGCAACAGCTCCAGGTAATGTCACCCATGCCAGATTGGTCGACGGTAAAGGTTCGACTAAATCCAGCTCATGACTCTTCGCCAACAGGAACCAGGCAAATTTAGTGACAGACGTCACTTTTCAATCTAATGGCATAATACAGTCTCCGGCACCCATAGACTTAGGAGCAGGCAACTTTTGGGAACTGCAAAGGATGTTTTGCGCAAATTTCTCCAAATTAGCCCGAAATATTTTTATACGATAAATTGTCTCCCTACAAATTTTGTGCAACTGATGGTACATTCAATTTTCCTTTGCCGTGTTGCCATAGACTTTCATATAGACAATTTCGCACTTCAAAATTGGTTCTCAATGAACCACCTAACAAACTGTAGGCTAGCTTTTGCAAGAACATTGTCAGAAGCAAACTGGTTCAGTACTCAGAGCATCTGCCTCACACGACAGGTTTGTGGTTTGGTGTTCCATTGACATTTCAGCTTTTGCTGCCTGCAAGAAACCTCACACCTAGCTAAGGACATACATGCGACATACTGCATTGCGAAATATGTTCACCCAAGCACTGTAGTCAAAATTAAGAACAAAAGCTTTTCTGCACTTGTCTGGCATGGTCTCTACTAATATGGATTAGGTGCTCTGCAACATTCTCGATTCTCGCAGTGTACAAAGCACGAAAATAAACGTCCTTTTTTTCCTCAAAGTTTTAAGTTAATCAGTCTTCATAAACTCTCACATAAAAAACACGAAGTTGCTAAAAACACTTTGCTTATTTAATATATATTAAATTCGTTTACTATGATAAAATAAACTTTTATTTTTACAATCAATTACAAAAAACACAATGTCATTGGTATTGTTGAAAAGGTCGAAATACTTTTGCCCAACAGTTTTTTCGAGATTTTGCTCAAATGTTTGACAAATCAAAACAATTGGGAGTGCGCTTTCACCCCTGCATCCTACCGTCTATCCACAGCTGGCACCTGCAGCTGTGAGTGACTGTACAAGGCATATTTAATATGCTACTGCGGAGCAACAGAAGAGCGTGCCAGTCGTCGTGTTCATGCGTTCTGTTGGATTAAATCGTGGTTAGGTCCAGAGGGGAATCTTTGTCCAGGGCAAGAATCCGTTTCCAATTTTTGTCCTGGCGATCGGCGCTTTTTCAATTTGATGATGAATAATACAAAATAGGCACTGGCAGAAAAGCTGCTGCTGCTTGACTGGATGCATGTACTGGGGACGGGCACGCTCTGGTCGTCATGTTACGACCGTCTCTCCCAGGGTTCAGCTGTTGTCCGCTAGAACATTACTATAGATGTCTCCCATCCAAATACAGTAGACGAAGAAATATGCCCAGGAAAAGTAGTATTATTGACCTTAAACTGAAACTATAACGTAGACATCGCCAACTTCAGCGAAACATGGCTCACTGGTAATGGATCCATTCGTGAAGGCCACTGCTCTTTTTCTGGAACGGCCATCCTGAGCAGTGCCGTCCTTAGCAAGTGCGGGGCCCAATGCAAAATCTAGGAGCGGGGTCTCTCTGAGCAGTGGTGTTATTACGTCATTGTGTGCAGTGTGCCCAGATGTATGATCTGGCACTTTGCGGCAACACACTAAGAAATGTGGCTCTTGGTCTCCGACGGGTTGGCCAACCTGGTGTAGAACCTCTGCAACTAACTTCCTACTTCTCTTGCATTTCTTGGCGACTGTCACTACATTTTAAGGCAGTGTAAGTGAATGTCATGTCCAAAATATTCCGTCGATTCAGTTTAGGCACGCAGTATCCGCCCTGAATTTGGTGAACAACAAATGCTGCGTGCTCCAAACGTTTTTGTTGAAATCATCAACTGGACCATTGCACAACAAAACGCCAAATGAAGTGTGGGCAATTTTAGTGAAATGAGTACAGTTTGTCTTTAGAAACCCACGTCAAGAATCAAAATCACTACTTGCTTTGTTCGTAATAGTTTCGCGTGATGTGCCAGTTTTTGTTTTTATCTTTAGCGTGTACAGTTGGCGACTGCCTGTGCAGATACAATAGAAACTTTTCCTTAAAAGTCAATTAATGGATGTTCAAACAATAGCTTCCTATCAGCTCCAAGAACAGTAACGATTCGAAACATTGAGTATTTTGCTGGACAGCTCAGTTTATTTTTATGATAATCTTGGTTTCATGATATGCAAACAAGGTTCTACGTTTCTTTGAAAAATTGAGTTTCATTAAGGAATAAGGTTTACGCCATGATGCCAAAAGCAACTTTTTCTTCAACTTTGTGAGTACAATTGCAAACAACAAGAGATCGCGCCGGAAACGGTATCCGCTTAACTCGACAAAAGAAGACTACCTCGGGTGGTCCATTGGATTTGAAATCCTCTTCCCGTCGCAGATGAATCACTGTGGAAAATAATGGGCACGACCGAGACTGATGTGAGGAACTCCGAAGGCGTTTGAGTTCCACAAAATCGTGTTGGCACATTCTGTTTAAAAAACAATAAAAATTGCAACTTCTTCCACAAAACAAACTTCTGCCTTGGAGGTTACAGTTTAAATCCCTGGTTATCATGCAGAACAGATTAGTAGTGCCACAGGAAACTACGTTGGCACATCCGTAAATGTCAAGTAAAACCGTTATAACCAAAGAAAACATACCAACCGCATAATCAATGGCCATGAAAGAAGGCTTTTTATCCTCAGAAAAAAACAATATTTCTATTTACAATGCGTATTTTCAAACCAATGTCAAGGTACAACTTTAGGTTTCAACAAGTACGTCTTCCAAGGCACACACATCGTAAATCTCCAAATAATCGTAACTGCAGCTTGAATCTTCTTCAATATCCATCATAAGGAAAGTTATTGCAATGAACTGCAAGACACCAAAGATTCAAACCGTAAATTTCACACGATGAAATCGTCAGCCACACACATTAAATTAAAAAATGCATCTTGACAACGTTAAGATTATAAATAACACAAGAGCTTAGAGAACGAAAGAGTTTTTCAATTGGCAAAATAACTTGGTGATCACTTTACTGTCTTGACACTCTCACAAGGGACAGCACAGCTTAGTGAAAATTCGTTTTTCCGTCATTAGTTTGAAAGCTGTCATGTGAGCTATGTCAGAGACGAGAGATTTGGCTTATATTGTGATCAAAAGAAGCTGTTTAAAAACAAGACGGGAAAACTTGAATAAAAATCAGTTCGGTCATAAGAAATATTTAGAAGTTTCAGCGATGTGTTTTGCTTTACATGCCGCTATATAAATAGCTTTTATTCAAACTTTTGCAAAGTGAAGAAATAATTATATTCGAAAAAACGTGCTATCATTTTTGCAAACTTTAGTTAATTTTTCCTTTTGAATTTCCTCTTATCCACTATCTTCCCATACCTTGTTAGAGCTTGTGGAAATTGTGACATTACAATGACGATTATTATCGTAGAGCCCAGGATAGTTGGGGGATGTAAGAATTCCACTGGCAGATGTCAAAGTAGTTTCATCACACACTGCGACATATTCATAAAAAGACAAAGATGTGTGATGCTTAGTTACATGTCACAGTTGCGTATTGCAACTTCATGAAACTCGCAAAGCTACTTGAAACTTTTGACAGGGCCAAACAGCAGAAAACGTTTGACTTGGGTTTTTGATCATCATAGGGCACATATGCCACTGCCTAAGTTGCAGCTGCGAAGTGAAAAAATACGGTCTTTCAAATTATTACTCAGCCTCTAAACGGACATTCCTGGCCATTTAAAGAGTGAGTGTTTTCCGCCGAGCCCGGTCGAACATTTGTTCCTGAAATCACCTGAACGAAGTATGAACGAACTTTGAGACTGCAAATCGTTTCAAACCGCAAAACCGAACAAAATTGTGTCCGCTAACCATATACGTAAATCTGAAAGCATACTGCAAATAACTTTCAAAAACATGATATTTTCCTTGCCTGTAAATCGTTTTTCTGGAAAATTACATTTTTGGGAAGCAACTTACTGAATACTGCTGAAGCAATATCTGAACTAAACTGGTTACCATTTTCACCCAAACAAATTGCCGCCTGTCGAAATGATCATATTATCATACCGAACATTTAGAAATTGAAAAAACAAGTAAATAATTGTATGTTCGTAGAGCAAATGTCAAATATTTCAAAAGTTACACCGCACTATTTGCTTGAAACTTTTTGTACATGCAAAAAACGTCGTTTTTGGACAAAAATTGTATTGATCTCATTTTTGGCCTTATCCACGGTATTGCGGGAAAAGTGATTATACATTTTTTTCTCTGAACATAAAAGAGCGTAACGTTCTTCAAAAACATGTTCAAATAACCATTCTTTGCGAGCATTCTGGCGGAGTGATTGACTTTTCTTAATTATCTAAATTATTCCCTCATAGAGTAATTCTACTTGCTGGAAATCATAAATCTATGTCACATTTTCTCTAAACAAATTTAATAGAGATTTTCTTGACCACGGGAAATGATTTGTTACTGCTCCCTCAATTTTCGTTCACTTATGCTCATCGCAAAGCTTATGACAGTTTCAAAGTTTCCAAAATAGTGACATCAAAATTTTTATAAATTTTGTATCTCCTTCAAAACAACAAATATAAACCTTTTAAATTCCCCTTCAATGTATTTTGATATAATTCCAAAGCACTGGAATGCATTTGATTCTGTAATGTTTTATATCATCGTATTGCTTTCATCCATCTTTGCTTGTAATTGCAGTTAAAACTTTCTAATCTATTCCATCATTCACTAACCATATTTTTAGGCCCAGTGTAAACCGGCATAATAGTCTTTGCAGTTACTGAATACGAAGCATTTAAGTCCACACTATATCAAATGCAAAGGGATTTTTTGTAGATATAAAATGAACTTTCTTAGCTTTGGTTTAGTTTAACGCTTCTTTAAAACAAATTAAAAACAGTTCTCTGACTATGAATTTCATGTCAGACTTTTACTTAAAAAGCAAAATGCACCAATCTCGGATTGCATTTTCTTGCAGCCATTAATTATTTTGTACGTCACGTTTTCGAGTTTACTGGAAGTACTTCTGAACTAAATGTACTGTATAGCCAAAAATCCTAAACTGAAAGAGATTCCCAAAAATGAACTCTATACTTAACTTTCACATGTACGCAGTTTATTTTCCAAAGCCCTGGTTTAGATTTGCCAACGATTTAATTCCACATTATGCGAAATCATCCTGATGTAGACATTTGCTGTAAAATACTCAAATTTTATAGACAATTGCTGTGCAATACTCAATTTTTGTCAACAAACATTTCAAATAATTTTGATGTTGGTTTTTACTAGTTTGAATGTGACATCCCATGTACTAAGTTGCTTGGAAGCGAAAGCGCAAACGCAGTTTGCATTTCCTTCCTGTAAACTGTATTGTGTGTGTCAAGCCAGAAAACGTGGCAGAAGCAGCTTCAATGAAACAATATTCATTATAGTCAAAATTTGAAATAGACCACAAACACGAATCTACTAACACGTAAAAAATAATCCGAACACTTGATTTCTGCAAATAAATTGTTTGTCAAAACAGCAGAACTTCAGGCCTGTCACATATATTGCTTCGATATCCATCAATAAAATCTGTTTTGATCTTACCGTCAAATACTGTTGAGTTCGTTGATCCCGCATCTGGCACAATTACTGAAAAAGCAAAAAACAAACAAAACTCATCTGTTTCGTACCTTCCAACTTTATCATTCAGTAAATCTTGGTTTACACTCATTTCAACATTGTTAATATTATCATTTTCAAAGAGTTAAAATGTGCAGGAAGGAGATTAATCATACAAAAATCGCCTAGATTCAAGTTACAATAAAAACAAGACAAAAAATGCGTCAAGCTTTCGTAATTGTCAAAAATTATCCAATGTTCTGCAATTTTGATTTTAAGTGGTAACACAGAAGCACAAAATAACATGTCATCAACCAGGTAAACGTCTTTTGTATCTTCTTCAANCTCTTGTTTGCCATGTACTGTACAGCAGCGGCGGGTAACATATGTATATTTACTATCGCGGACCGCATAAATTATATTTAACGCTGGTGAGACGCAAAATCAATTAATTTTATGCTAAAATTCTACCTTTGTGTAACTGCAAGTAAGAGTGACTTCTCTTAACGTAGTATATAAGTACCCACTAATCATTGAGTTTATATTTGACGTGGTGTTGCACTCTAACACTGGTAACGAAAATCCTGATGCGTCCCAAATCAAATGTTCACACTGGCCGCATGTGGCCCGCAGGTTCTCCACCCCTGCTGTTGAGGTATGTTGCAAGCATTTTGCGTTATGAATAATCATTTTCTTAGAGATATTTACAAGCACGATAAAAAAGCGTTATCTAGAAAATGCCAAAGAAGTCGATCAACCACATGATGACGCAACAGAACATGTCACTTCAAACTGGAACATATGTGCGAAAGTTTGAATGCATTTAGTCGAAAAGTTTTTGTACTCGAAAAGGACAGTATTGAGCTCAGACCAACGCAGGCAAAAGGGAAAAGTACCAAACAGAAACAGGTAAGTGAAAGCACCTCCACGAATGGACATGTGCTTGTGTCGGCAATTAATTCACCGAAATACTACGCCCCAGAATATCTGAAGTCAAAAATCGAAAACACAAAATTCAAACAAAGTATTGTAAAACCGCATTTTGACAATTAATATTAGACAACGTCCTCGACCAGTGTATGCATATGATCATCATCCAAACATACGCATCTCATACTGGACCTAGATATGTCACATGATTGATCGTAATAGCCGGGCTCCCCCAATTCTGTACACACCCCTTGGCTGAAAATTCTGTATATTCACCCAATATTTATCCAAAAAATGTACTTCCTTAATCTTGGTGATTACTGTTTCGACGTTTTGGGTCAAGCATAAAGTCTATTCTGAAGAAATTAAGGCCAACCAAACCTTTGCAAATAAAATTACGCGTTTTCGCTGCATTTGGTTTGTGTGTTTACTTCTTTTTTGTAGCTACCTATTTGACCTGCTGACGTATAAGAATAAAACCGTTAGCTGCAGCTTTAACTGTAGAAATAACAAAAAAGTTGTTGGTATTCCTGGTAAATGAAATCGCAACAGCACAGCACTTTTTACACTAAAATGTCATGAAAGCGTTTTCCATAAATATGTTTTGGTCTTTCGTTTTTTGGAAAATCAAACTGAATCGCAGCCACCAGTTCATCCGTGAACGTCTGCACAAAACATATGTCTTCTATTTCTAAGAGGCTGTTGGTAGCATTGCGTAAATCACCTAATAAAGAAAATTTAACAAAAAGAATTTCAAATTCATTATTGCCCGCAATTATTTCAATGCTTGATGTCGTTTTGTATACGTCTGAAATGTACTTCAAATGTCTATTTTTTCTGCAAACTTCGTAAATCAAATTTGTTTAGAGGTCCTGATGAAAACGGGGCTCATAGTAAAGTGTATTCAGCATCTGAAAATGACAAATGTGAACAGCTCGACTTTGATTGCATGTTCGCATGATACCAATGTAGACAATTTATTACCACTTGAAAACATTTTTGTGGAGAATTCAATATGCACTCTGCGATTTGTAAGTAACATTCTTTTTGAGGATCCAGCAGGCGTTGTTCCTTATGGGTAAATAAACTGAACTTAAAACGAGTTAATTTGCCCACGTTGAAGATATACACGTATTCAGAACTTAACACGTGGACTAACCGCCGACGCACCAGTGAAACAACTGTAGTTACCCGTGTGATTGCGGCAAGAGCTGTTACATTGAAACAGGCTCAATACCAAGTGATTTCTTAGCTCTCCATGAAGAAATATTTCAGCTTGCCTTCGAACTGACACAGCACACCCACAATGTTGTTACCACACAACGCGAATGTACACTACTTGTAGCTTCACTACACAGGAAAATGTTTTAAAATGACTTACAATTTATCCAGTCAGCAAACGAAGATACTCGAGTGTAAACACCTGGATAACGTGAGTCAGCACAACCACTTCCGAAAGATGTTATTCCCACCACGTACCAGGTACTTTCGTTGACAAGCAATACTAAAGGTCCACCAGAATCACCCTAAACAACAGTTTAAGTGGAAAGTAAATGAGAGAACATTACTTCTTTCCCGTGAAAAGCAATGCAAAGCTTTCCACCTTTCGATCTCTCATATGTTTTTTTTGTAAACTTACGTAAACGTTTTTACGCAAACCTGTGTCTATTGATCAAATATCTGAATTGCGAACTATATGGTTTTAAGTACTCAAAAAGGAACAGTTGCAACTTGAGAGGTAAGGTGCAGCACAAGAAATGTTTTTGATCTCCAATTTGGTCCAATGTGCACTATCATTTTGTAATGCTTATGCTGTTATGCAGTAAAAATGCAGCATAAGCGTATCAGTTGTCACAGCACAAATCAAAAGGTTTTGTTTTTACTGCCAAATAAAAACGGGAGTTGCAAAAAGTGAACAACAGTTATAACAACTTCATAGTTTTATCGTAATTACTCAATGAGATTACAATAATTATTTCTGATTTATTTTTTTCTTTGAGAATCATACGTGCAGATGTTCGCTGCTTGGTTAAACTTTTACTTCAATTAAAAATGTCAATTTTTAGACTACTCAACCCAACGCATATTGTTTCCATAAGCGTCAAAATCAGTTTCTATCAATAAAAATAGCTCGAATCAAATACTTGGCAAACATGTGACTAATAAGAAAGATGCTTTGGCAAAGAATTCGGTTAAATACAAATTTACGTTAATTAATTACTGGAAAGTTAACTAAGTAAACCAAGTAGCATACAGATTGAGTGAACGCTTATAAAAAACAGGTAGCCCATCGTCGTATAACATCGTCTCGACCTTTGTTTTTTTCATCAGAGGAGCACAGAATGTAGTCACAGCGAAAGAATTGCAAACAGGGAAGAGTCAACCACACCTACTAAAGTCAACACTATATTGCAAATGAAAACAAAATCCTTGGTTGTTTTCTGCACACCTTAAAGACTATTCACCAAAACTTATTCAAACAGTTTTTGCAGTAACAAGTAACAAGGAAAATGATAAACGTCAAACAATGCAGACAGCGCCATGCTCATACTTTGGGTTTACACCCATAATATATGTGTATTTTCAGTACCAAGTTGACACACCATTCATAAACTCTCCATATCAACTACAAAGGTAAACTTTGTGTTACTTTCAGGTCTTGTCAATGCCACATGAGTAGAAATTTCGTTAGGAAAATTCCCATGCAGCAAATGCCAGCATCCATCAAAATCAAAGTGAGGATGCTATAAAGCGTGATGTTGAGTGAATGCATTCATTTATGAAAATATGAGGATGTCGTAGTGGATGTTATAAAGCATAATATTGCGTTTTTCTGTGTTATTTCCTGTAAAACAAATCTACTACTTTTCATGGCTTAGGTTGCTTACCTGGCAACTGTCCACACCGCCAACAATCGTATCTCCAGCGCACANTTGAGATTCGATAATTGAGACAGAACTGTATAGACCATTGCACACAGAGTTGCTCACCACAGGCAAACGAACTTGATTCAAGGNAGGTGGATGGTATNCGCCAGACTCTTCGTAAATAAATGTTTTCAGAATATTTTCNTAAACTATTATTTCTCGATTACGGAAAATGCATTTTCTCTTCAGCAAATATGTTTTGGTTCATTTCAATACCAGGACCTTATAAAATAACACATCTAAAAAATTTAACTTTTGTCTGAATTAGNAATTAGTCTTGATTTTATGGCTACTATATTAGTGAATCCTAGATTTTGGAAGATAGTCCAAACATTATGAATGTGCAAAGTAATTTTNTGCTTGCACAGAGATTTCATTTATTATTGCTTTGTTTATTCACACAGCAACCAACACTTTTAAAGTAACATGTAATCTCTAGTTGCCCATCATTTCACCATATTGCATAAAAGGTTTATGTCACATTAGACACCTTAACTACTTGAACATTTGTACTGTGATCACGTCATGCAGAAACTACAACCTGGGACATTCCACTATGGTATTATAAACCACAAAACTATTTTTATTTTAGTTGAAACTGTGCACAAACAAAGCAAGATAGCTCCATGGAAAAGATGTTACAAACAACTCGAGCAGATAAAATTTGTGATTCCCCTAAGAACTACTTTACAATAAGTTTTGAAAGGAAACATTGAAATTCTTGAAGGTTTTGAAAATTTTTTCAAAAATTTTAAATTGTCTGTACATTGCCACGGTCCACTAATCAAGTAAGTATGCGAAAAAATGCCTAAGCTGACCCAAAGCTTAGATTTCCAAATTTATTTCAAACCAAAAATAAGCTTCATAATTTAGATATGAAGAATAAAATTCAACGACATTTTTATTCACAAAAGAGCATATACAAGCATTAACAGATGCAGCCAAACCCAAATCATTTTGAAAAACTTCTAATAAAGCAATAGGAGGAAAGCAATGAAAATAAATATTTATTACGTCTGGAAATGTCGTACGTATTATTAAATACAATGTCCTTGTTGCTTCTTCCCGTCAACGTAACCAATCTTTGCTCAAGTTTTAGGTCAGGTTTTACGTCAATTACACCATTATTTACTCGTGCCACACCTCTAACTTTTATTGATGCCTATCACCTTTCTGCAGTGCAAAACGTTATTTCCACATTAATAGGTCCGATATGCCCAGAACCAATGCTATTGCATTTTAACATACTTGATGAGAAAATGCCTATTAGGCCTCATGACATTCCTGACAGATAAACGAAACATAAGTGAAAATATCCTATGTGCTAATTCAGCAGATATTTTTAAACAATATTTTCAAAAGGAGTTCTTTCCTCGAGAATTGAAACCTGGCAACGTTATTTCAGTTTATAAGTATGGAGCTGAAGATACTGCTTTCAACTAAAAACCTACTTCAGTGTTATCACACTTAATCCAAATATAGCAAAAAGATAATGCATAATAACTTGATGTTTTTCCTAGCTAACAAACATATAATTTAGAAAACACCAATTTGGCGATTGAATAGAGTTTGAGTCACTTAGGAAAGGCATTTTCGACCACAACTTGCCGACCGATTGAGCGAGAGGAAGACTTGTATGGTGTCCATTACCAAATGATATTACACCTGTAAAGTGAAGGTATACCAGCATCGCAAAAGGTAGAAATATTTCAAATTAAGATAATGGTTTGTTTCGTCTTTAGGAAAGCTTACTGTAAATCGGCAATAAACGTTGGAAAATTAAATGTTTTCGTCTTGCGATTGGGAACGACCCAGCGCCGAAACAAAGATAATTGGTATTTTGAAGCTGCACAGTTGCTACTGCGTGACATTCGGACACTTTCAAGGAAATAACTTTACAGAGCATTCATTATTCATTTAATCAAGAAGCCATGCAATGATTGAATGGCCAAGTTTTTTTCTTGTAATTTCGTCTTTTTCATTAAAAATGATGCTTTTCTTATATATGAGGGTTTCTGTTTTTCACAACGTTCTTCCTATCCGACACTTTTTGCCACTAATATATCAGAAAGTTTTGATGATGTTTCATGTTTTTTATAATTTGAAAATCGCAAGATGGTTTTTTGAAAAATTTTCTCTTATGCTTACACTCACACACACCAAACTTTACCAATGTCACAAGAGCAACATACATTTATTGTCTTTATCTGATAAATGCACCAAAAGCAAACTTAATTTATAGCACAACTCGATGTGCAGAACAAATCTCGTTAAAAATCAGGCTACTCTCAATTGACCTGAATGAACTGCAAATGTGATTTACCAAGTGTTCCCCATCCAGTAGCAATTACTGTGTCCAACGAATTGAGGGTCATGCCCAATGGTGGAACGCACACCGGACTAACGATGGAGTTGAAGATCAAGGACGTGGTCAACTTCAACAAAGCAATATCGAAACCATAGTCGTTGCTACAAAATAAACATTGACAAATAAGTTATTGTAAAAAAGAGGTGATTGCAAAGCATGAATGAGTTAAGGGTGTTCGTTTATGTTGGTTTATTTGTATATTCTGTCACCAGCAAATAAATATTGCATGCTAGAAACCATTAGATAGAATAACTTTTGCTGCAATGACTGTCGAATCTCACATTTTGATGAACAACTGTTGCACAGCAATTCAAACGCCGGTTGTCTGGAAGTTGCCCAACCGTAGACCGCCGGGCCACGATATATTCGCGAACCAGTGTACCATTTACTTGTACTTCACATCAAATGCCAACCGTTGAGCGCTGGGTCGTATGTTTTCCTCTATAAAGTACGAACATTTCGTACAAGTCTCTAGCAACCAGAAACATATATTTGTAATGTGATTTGACGTACGGTGTGGTCAGGAGAGCATTTCAAAGCAACCATGGTATATTTTGCCAGCTGTCATGGTGGTTTTGCCTGGAATCACGAACGCGTTTCGCCGAGTGCGGAAATAAGATCGGCCTGCTGTAAAAATGTGGCTGATTGTCAGGTCGCATTGCGTTTTGTTGGGAGCTGTTTCTAATGCAATGTGGATAAACAATAACTCAGAAATTTTCTTATTGAGTTAAAACCTAACATTTGGAGATTTGATCACTTTTGCTTGAGCATAAATATTTTTTTCGACAGCAAGTAACTGCTTCAGCCGTGTGTCCGACGCTGCTTCACAAATATTCCCTCTTGGCAGCTTTTCAATCGTGTAAAGCTTTGTGAACGCATTCCAATGCGATGTGGATAAATAATTGCTCAGAAACTTTTTACTGAGTTAGAACATCTCATGTAAAGATTTGAAGATTTTTGCTTTAGCATAAATATTTTTTTCAACAGCAAGTAACTGCTGGAGTCGCCTGTTCGGCTGCTTTACAAACATTCGCACTTGGTAATTTCCCCTGCTTCACAATCATTCGCACTTGGCAATATGCGCTGCTTCACAAACATTCGCCCTTGGCAGTTTTCAAACGGCCCGTTAGGGTAAAGTCTTTGTGTGCCAGGAAGGGCATCGCGAAGAATAAAAGCCATTGATTTGCGAAAAAGCAGTAATTCAGTGATCGCAGCGTGTGATCTTTCCGCTGCTTACCAACAATATACATCAAATGGCGATTTAGAGTTCAACTGAGAACAATAAAGGTTGCTGCCAACAATAGTTTACATTGCACCCTTGCCACTCGTCCTTTCCCATCGCAACAACGCCAAGCACCTGAACGTGCGTGCATAGCTTTTGCACAAATCTCAAACCATATTTACAAACAGCTGATAAAGATGTTATAATTTTTTTCTCTCTTTTCATACACTTCCATCTGGACATGCGGCTGCTACAAGGTCATGACCACATGCTCTGTTATATTCACATTGTTTATGCATCAACAACAACAACAACAGCATAAGCGTAACTTTTCAGCATCCAAAACCTGACAATTGCCGAATGCTCAAGCGACGTGCAAATAAAATTTTGCGTTGTTTTCTTGTGCAAACCAAAATTTGCGATGTTTTTTCGTGGGAAAATAACATTTTGCGTGTTTTTTCGTCGTACAATGTGTGTAATAATTTTTTTCATAGTTCAGTTAGTGCAACAAAAATATCTATGATGGTTTTACGTATCGAAACGAAATAGTGCTGTAAGTTTCAGCCAAATCAAACCCAAACTGAGATATTTAGCGATCGCAAAGCACAGCTGAACGCGTGTGCGTTTTCTGACGGAGACTAAAGCAGAAATGCTGTATAGGACTAGGTGATATAAAAACTGTCATAACTTTTCTTCTCTACAATTTTTAATTCAAAACTTGGCAGGATGCTTTACAACAGCTATAGCAATCGTTCCTGTGATTTTTATATTTTTCCCGTGTTTGGAATAGGCGCAATGAACTTTCAAAATCAAAAACAGCAAAGCCATCCTTGTTATAGGTGTTATTTCTCTTCAAAAGAAGTAGAAAATTTATTTGATTTCGTGTTTCGTAAACTACACAATGTGGCTGACGTTTTCGTGCCGAATTTGTGTTTCTATTGTGCATGGTTTCCCATCGAGAACCTTTTTAAAACAACGCTTTGCCCACGCAAGCTTCAGCGCGAAAACCATACCGGCGTTCCAGCATCAGCCAGCAAGCACGAATATATTGTGCACCGGCGGTTGATGTGTAAGTCAAAACCTGTATATGATACCATTTTTTTTACAACACACGAGTTTTCAAGACGTGTCTTTGAAACTCTCACATTTGAATAGAAAACAAACCATACAACCATCAAGCGAAAGTTGAAGTTTTCTTTAACGGAAGCAGCAAACAAGTAATCTTTATATGTTTATGTCCATTTTGATCCGAGGTACATTTGCTGCAAGACAAAGCGTCTGTTACACCTGCAGCAACGAGAATGCATCAAAAAGCCTTGAATGAAATCATCTTGTGCTTTGAAACTTACTCATTGTATGAATGGTGAACGATTACTTGATTGACGACTGCTGTCTGGTCCGATCCACCGACGAAATAATGTTTGCCCGCGTCCACTCGAATGTTGCCGGGACTGTAATAAGATTAAAAAAACTGGTATTTGCTTGGAAAACACCCTTTTGTGATCATCATACCAATCATAGGTCCCAACCAACAGACGTGAGTTTTTAGCATGACAGGATTTGTAGAAAATTTGTAAGACCTTATCATAATAATTCACAACCTCTTGTTTGCACTTTAGTGACAATTACAAAATCTGGGTTTCCTGTAAACGTTTACGAATCAGCCGACAGGGATCCACTTTAGACACTTTGCAATGATTCATACTTGGACAACTCTGTGCTCAAGCACAGTAACTAGACTCCACAAAGCCACTAAGTTAAATCAATCAGCAAACGATTTGACAGAACATCATTGCATGCAACACGATGCATCCTCAATCCTGAAATAATATTCAACTATTTGAAAAATGAAAGTAGCATACTTCAAGACATTTACAGTAAATGTGTTACACTAATTACACTATCTACTTACAAGTTAATTTTCCTTCATAACAACTGCAAAAGCGTTTAAAACTGTCCTCTCAATTCCAATTACCAGACTAAATAGCAGAATTTACGAATGATATTGACACAATACTGAGAATGAGAAAAGGTGGTCACAGGGATTTTTATGACTCATAATAAAAACGGAGGATATATTGCAGTAGGGTGTGGGTTTTTTTAAGGCTTACTTACGGGCATACTGCAGTTTGAGGCTATTGCTGGATCAGGATCTAGAGTAATTGAAAATAACTGCAGGATGGCATTGGTAGTCTGATGTCGTTTGAGAATAAAGCAGTCGCTATCTCCACAAATCTAGTATTAGAACACAACCTTGTCGATATGTTTGCTGCATTGCTGCATTACTTTCATTTTTCTAACTTACGGCTGCCGGCTACCTCCAAAAATTTTATTTTTTATAATGCTTCTGTTTGCACACACTGTACCTGACCTGCTGGCTCCAAATTTTCATTTTCATGTGCATGCCGCATTAATTTTTATCAAAGGCCGCAGGCAACAGGTTGTTCACTACTGGTTGAGAGTTTTGTTTTGATTTTTTACCATGGTTTTCTAAGGTCATAAATGCCCAGTGGCAGTAATTAAGGCGATGCACAGTGCAATCTTCGGCCTTGTTTGAATGGAACTTTTTCGAGATTGCTTGATTTTTTTTTAAATTTGGCAAGTCAATATGTTGAATTTGTTTTCAAAATCACATTTCTCAGTGGATGAATGTTCCCTTTATATCCTGCCTTCCTCTTACCACCAAAGTAAGATTCCTCCAGATCCACTGAAAATGCTTTGCTGCAGTGTGGAAAAGTTACACAATTGATAAAACATCAATTGTTTCGCCTTCATCTTTGGAAGATCTCAAAAACCACTTGGGCGCATTTTTCCCGAACAAAATTGCTTAGTCAAAATTATGCAATGCTTTGAAATGGTCTAAAACCACACCCACACCTCCACCCGCCCCTTTACGCGCAAAGATGTGTAAAGTCTTGTATAGTTGACGTTACTATTTTGATAGAAGACTTTTGCGTCTGTGAGGAATCGATTCTAGATTGAATGCACCATCAGATTTAGACAGGCACTTGTCAGTTGGACCGAGAGCCTCAATATGGTGCACGCATTGAACCGATTCATCGAAAACCGATTCACACTTCTAAATGGTCTATTGCCTGTTTGTGCAATCTGTGAACGAATGGTCTGCTATGTTACCTTTTAACCTAGACGACGTAACACTGGTTCCAAAATTTTGAGAAGTTGAGCTGCAAGGATTGCAAGCAAAATCTTCATCTATATCTTCCACTGCGCTAACCTTACAACGATGGCGCCAACAGTCCGTCACCGTAGGTGGTTTTGATGGGCTCAGCACCAGCAAACAAATCTCCAAGTCCCCCCAATTGAAATATGAAACACTGTATATCAGTGGAGTTTTCAGCAAATTCTCAGAGGTCAAGCACCCCCCCTTCACCAATGTAAAGCCTCCACACTGACGACTTTCTGGCGACGGTTCTGGACGCCAAGCGTTAAGTTGCATTTTCACAATCTCACCATGTTAACCGAATGATTTTGGATTTCGAGACCACTTTTCGAACTACTTACTCAAAGTTTGAAGGTCTTCTGCATCTAATGTTTTCCTTGAAATATTTAAAAAACATCATACGTAGTGGAGTAAATAAGTCCGTCAGGACCAATACCTTTACTAAAGTAAATTGCGCGGCTGCACTAACCATAACCACTTTTAGGTAACAGAGATCTTCGCCATACACATGACACCAAAACTTGAAGTTCATTTGTTGTTGTGGTAGATTCTGTTGTATTTTTAATTGAAAGCGTTACTTCGAATTTCCTTGATAACGAAAGGCAGAAAAAATATCGCATTCATCAAGACTTCTTTTTTTGTATCTATAAAACATTCCACCTGCCTGAAATAATACAAAGAGTTTTCTTGTAAAAAACTTTGATCCTGACGCACTTACCCAAGTCAGCAATTATATTTCCCTTGGCTTTACAACTTTACAATTGTCTTTGAAACGCAAATTTATTTTAATTTTTTAAACTAAACTACTACATAGAGAAGATACATATTTTGAGCGATTGCCAAATGCTCGTTTCACAAATCCAAAAAAATCAGCTTTCGTGCTTGAAATCAGAATCTAACCTTGCTACTGTATGGACAACACAATGTGCTGCTGTAAGAATCCACTGGTTTGAAATTATTGAACCGCCGCAGAATATTGAAACTCCCGCGAAAATTGTGATCCCAACCTGCCAAGGCCAAGATCCGGGAACAACTTCATTTCCTCCCACTATTCGGGGATCCTGAAGGTGGCAAATGTCAAAAGGATAAATAGCGAATTAGAACTAGCGAACACAGAGCAATAACTCAGTGGCAAAACTGGGGAAAATATATTCCTCAATGTCGGCTCAATAGTCCAAACAAATGATTTATTGTAATTACTGTAGAACTTATTAATCAGCCTGAACGTTATAGAATGATATCATTGGAAAAATGTCACGTTCAACAACTTTTACTGTGCAGACAGAAATTTTTGTTCACCGACGTTTCATTTTTTGTTTCACATAACAAATATTACTTGCACAAAGGGTTATTTCCTTAGAAACATTACTGTTTAATTTGGGGGGTTTAGATAGAACATGCCACTAGAACGTTTCCACAGATTAGATAAAAACGTTTTAGACAGTAACAGATTGTGTTCGTTTTCAAGGCCAATATTCATCACGTTACTGTCACTAGAATCATTTGATGAAAGCGTATTTGTGCAAACGAAATAAAATAGTTGTGTGAGCGTTTGTTAAAGAAACACAAAAGTCGATCAAAGTGTAACACAAGGTGAAAGCATTAATATGGGCTTTGAACAAATACTGTAAACACAAATAAAAACAATTACTGCGACGGCAAAGTGAGAAATGGATTCCACTCGTTAAGCTATCAGTAGGTTCGGGTACTTTTGCGTATCGCCGTTTGGGCGACGACTATTTGGCGCCGCGCTGTTTTGGCGCCAGCCTCCAGTGAAGGAGTGACAAATATGTGTAATGAAGATGGATAAAAATGTGAATGAAACTTTAATTTACATCGCAATTGCAGGCTAGACCTCGTAAATATTAAAGTGGTGCCCGTTTTACGATGTTCAGATTTTTTAATTCGAAACTTCAAAACAGTTGCCATGGATCACATTTGCTGCGTTTATTAAAGCGAGTGAATACCCACCGTCGGAAAATTTTGATTGCTTAGAAGTTTCTCAGCCTTTATGTTATTGGCTATACGCAAAAGTTAATGGACGATTTTTTTCGTATTTACGAAAAACAATTCATGGAAGTTATAATGTACAGAAATATGCTTAATCTCATTGAAACAAACGCACAGCACTTGTTGCCTTGTTTTACAAAAAAACAGTTGTCTACTTGGAAAACAGCCGAGCATGTTGGAAATCACACAGTTATTGAGGCAACGACGCGTGTGCAATAGTAGTCACGTAGATAAGGCATGAGGCCAAAAACAACGCCAACACTGCATAGCGCCAATACCGCTCTGCGCCAAACGGCGGGGCCAAATAGTACAATTCCGCTATAAGAAATCAAGATTTATTCACCCATGTGAATTGCGGTGCAGATTGAACTTTTCCGCATTCTCCGACGAAAGAAGGAAGCTGCTCTAAAACAAGAACAAAATTTTTAAATGTATTAGAGCACCTACAGAAACGATCGGTTTGCCACAAAATTATTTTAGGAAAATCAACTTCAACTTTTGTTGGTTGTCCGACAGATGTTTTGTATTATTTTTATCAAAAAAAGAAGACCAGCACGGCAGTCGTCTGAATAAAACAAATTCAAGCTGTACGAACGTTGCAAAAATTCCTCAGATCACATAATTATAAGTATAAAATACACAAAACGCTTTTGCATGACTGCATGATCCATAGTTTTGGACGATGACCCATTTAAATGCACAGATATCATGCTGAGATGGTTTGTTATAAATGGTTTGCTGTTAGATATTTGAGTGGTTTATTTTAATGCCCACTTTTCCACTGGCGAGGGTCCCAGGAACAGCATCCCGAGGAGGACTCAAAATACCTGACGGAACACAGCAATCCCGGATAGTTCAGCGTGTTCTTCACCAAGCAAGGCCAGTGTTATACTCACTTAACCTGGTCGTTGGACATCCTCCGCGCCGCTATCCTAATCATTCAGCCAGCGGCACTTGCCTCATCAATCTTTAGTAAGACGTTCTGGAAAAGTGGCCGAATCAACGTAGCTGGGATCTTTCTATTCGGAAAAGTGGATCGTCATTCCGGTTTTGCGAATTTCGCAGCTGCGCACTTTGTTACAAAGTGTCCGGCAGCGAACTCTTCGCAAAAATCATGTCTCGGTCGCTTGCACGCGAGATAGCACCTTTTCAGTCCTTACCCAACATTCATGATCATAGGTGAGAATCGGAACAAATACCGATTTGAAAACTGACAGCTCTGCAGTGTTTGAAAGCTCCCGTTTTGTGACTACGGAGTAATAAAGTTCATTCAGAACTTGTTTTTTTTACTAACCCACGCACCAATCTCATTCTTACGTCTTCCGTCACTCGCAAATACCACGTTAAGGCACTTGAACATCTCCAAATGATGCAGTCCATTGCCGCTCATTAGCAGCATACACAGCTTTGTGGTTCTTTAGAGACATAATACCTCGTTTTTTCGATTGCTAAGGTTCATTCGGGCTTGGTCGCACGCACCAGAAAACCAATCAGGTGCTGGTTAAAGACTCTGTTTACAGGGTGCAAGCGGTGCCAAATCTTCTGCAAAAATCAAACAATTGATCTTGCAGCTCTCAACAATATCCCCTTGTCGACTCGGCTGTTGCTGTCTCTCCAACTAAAATAAACAATGAAGAGCAGTGGCAACAGCACACACCCTTATCGGAGTTCCAGACCCGCGCTTGTGATGTAACTCCGTAACAAGCGGCCGTCAAGACCGGACTCCAGCAACACTCACCGCAGATTTTCACGAGAAACCCGGTTGTATCCTTTCTCGAGATCAAAACGACATGTGTAGGCGTCTTTGGCATCATTCTACGTTTTTTCAAAATTTTGCTGGAGAGCGAAAAACTTGATATGTAAGGCTTCAGCTGGGACGTATGTCCGCCTGGATATCATGCAGTTTTAGGTCAATTAATTCGCAGCATCTTTTTTGAATCCGCTTGGCATAAACGTTTCCTAGGAGATTGAAGAGAGACATGCCCCAATAGTTAATGCATGCACTCCTGCCTCCGTTTATCTGTATGTGGATGATCACTCCAATTTGCAAATCTGTTAGTGCCCTCTCAGTTTGGTTTAGTAAATCTTTTAACGTCCATAAAAATTGCAGGACAGAAATTCATTTAAATGGTAAGGCCACTGAATTCAAAATTAGATTTTAAAAGACTGAACTTTGACTGAAAGAGATGTTTATTTAGGTTTAAAAACATTAATTTGCAACATTAAGATTTTAAAAGAGGATGGCGAGAAAGTCTACTTTCTATGAGTATGGCGAGACAGTCTCCTTCATCCGGTGAAAAAAAGCTTAGTAATTGTAGATACATTGTTGCACATGCAGGAGAATGGCGGGAAAGTCTACTTCATCTAAGGATGGCAAAAAGTCTACCTTATCCGGTAAAAAAATCAATAAGATTTTAAAAGATTGAACTTTGACTGAAAGAGATGTTTATTTGGGTTTAGAAAACATTAACACGTTTCTTAAATTTCAGCAGGGAAATACATACAATTACGCCCCGAATGAGCTTCAGTTTTATCAGCAGAACAGAACAAATGCAAAAATGAGTAAAATTTGATTAATAGATTCGTTTTGATTAGCTAAAATTGCACAGATCATGAAATATTTGGTAATTTTTTAAAATAGTAACATTTGGTGTTGCAGAACCTTAATGTATTGATTGATGATTCTTATGTCATCTTGATATACATAATGAGGAAATATCCCTGGGTGTCTACAGCCACCACGAAATAACAGTAACGTTTGATCGTGAAGTAAACTGTTGATCGATGGCGTTGGTCTACAGTAATCGGAAGTGCTGTGTCTTTGCTTCCAAAAAAAATACTCACCACATTCAATTTCGTCGCTGTCGTCGAAGCAGTTCTTTATACCGTCACAATGTTGGCTTAACGAAATGCACGTTCCATCCCAACACGTGAATTCGCTTGAAGAACACCTGACTGAGAAAATCATTTTTCGTACGGTAAATAGTAACAGGGTTTCGTCTGCAATATAAACTATGTTTCTACCTTCAGTTATCCATTGTATTGCAAACCCTGACTTGCCGACAGAAGCATCGCTGTGAAACGTAATTGTAACTGATGATGAGGATGAAACAAAATTCGGCGGTTTATTGACTCCGCAGAAACGTTTTCCAGTATACTGTTTCAAAACATGGAAGATTAGTTTTGTTTTATCTGATTTTTGACTTATTCGGCATTTTTGCTAGGTTACACGAAAAACCATGTCACAGATATAACCTGTTGCAATTCCAAAATCACGCTTAGAGCAGGCACATGTGCTGTAGTGTTTGTTTGCCAATACACTGGTTTCCAAGAACAACAGTTACACATTGTTTTAATATTTGTTCCTGACTTAGGAAGAACATACAAAAGCATCACAACAGGTTCAAAATGATTGCGGATTTTATTTTTGTAGCATGACATCCGATAGCAAATATTTGATCGCAGTAACTTTTTCTTTAGATTTGCAGAAATTTTGTAAGTCGAAATATTCCTTCATAAATCGAAATGTCATGCAAATAAATGATTTCGCATTATATTTGCTCCCGGTGCACACAAGAGACGTCGAGCAAAAAGAAAAAAAACATTTTTTGAGTTTCATATATATTAGCCCTTTATTGTGGTTTGTTATTACTTTTTGGCGTCTCTTATGAAAATATATTATTGAGTATATTACTGAGTAGATATCGATTGATTGTGAAGGAACTACGCGTCAGCTCTAGTTTATTTCAAAGTAACTTTAATTAAATAAGCGCATATTTTGTACAGAAAGCAATGAACCTTTCCGTATAGTTGTTACACAAGAGAAAAAACATCTCATACCAGTTCGATTCCGTTATAAATTTCTAAGTAGTCCCAGGGGCAGGTTTGGCCATCTTCTATGTCCACGTGGATAAAGGTTATTGCAATAACCTGTAACATCAACGGGAAACAATGAAACTGCGCCTGTTGCACCTGTGACTAACATGGACATGTGTGATTGGGATACTACAGACAGAAACACGCGTATGTTCAGGCTGTGTGAACCACATGTTTTCCTTAACTAATTGCCATCCGAGCAACGTCGTCATCCCTTATCCGCATGTATCAATTGCGCCACAGCACTGTAGCAAATACGCTCTAATAAACATTAGAACTGGGTGCACTGCTATAAAAAACAACGTGAGGCTGAAAACACGCATTCAGTTTATCGTTCTCACAAACGTTTATGAGCAGAAAGCTTAGTTGAAGCAGCACAATAAAACTTTTGCATGTGAATAACTCTGTGTTCATTGCACGATTGTCACAGGAACGCATACCTTTTCAAGGCTCGTAGAAATGGTAACACTGCAATGTAGCCCATTTCCGTAATGACCAGGATAATTTGGCGATGTAACTGTTCCATTGTCAGCTGACAAATTAGTCACCTGACAAACTGTGATATAAAGCAATATGAACTAAATGGTTGAATACTCCAGGGTTTTGTGTTAGTCGCACTCTTCGTTGTCGAACACACTCCTGTTGCTTAACGTTCTTAAAAAAAATATCCTTTGCTTGCAGTTTTCTGTGGCATTGACACTTTTAGAAACTGTCTTACGGTTTTAACTATGCAGAAGCAGACTTTCAGTGAAAGAGCCAGCATTTTTCTAAACAGTTTGTTGCATGCATTAAAGAGTGAGTTAAAGGAAACATAAAATAACGAAAAAGTGTTTCGCACGTTGTTAAAAGTTTTTCTGAAAACATATCGTAAGTAAAAAACATCTATTCATGGTGAACCATCGCTGAAGAGTACTTGTACAAATGAAATAATTAGGTCTTTTACGAATAGTTTCAAATCATGATTACAGGCGTAAACACCACTTGCTCTTCAAATGGGCAAAAAACGCACTCTTGAATCAGAAGTATCAATAACAATTTGTTATGAGCTTTCAAATATTTTTTGCAATATTCTATTAAATAGTCCTTAGGACACGGCCTGTTAAAGAAGTTTCAAATATGCGACTTCGATAATGACTTATTTTCATGAAAGAAGTAGCAGCACCGCTAAATAATTAGCAACAGGTATTAGCCAACATCTCCTTACCATCATGTGTTGGTGTCGTTGCTGAGGATGTAAATGCTAAAAAATGAATATATATGATTTTGTTAGCTTATGCTTTTCAAGCACATTTTTTAATTTACGCATTCTACATTCGGCTTCTTTAAAGACTTCAGTTTCATGGGCGGTGGCCAGACAACTTTCACAAACACATAAACATTCACTGAAGCTCATATTAAATATCTGGAAGACAATTGGGCAAATATTTTTTCAAAAACTGTTCTTCAATAAATCGTTGCTTTCTGCTTCAGCATCCTAATCGAAATCAACTTATATTGCGCAAAAACTAGCTTAGTGAAGGAATCGCCTGTTTTACGCATGGTGTGTAATGTTGATTTTATCCTTGAAGTAAATTTTTCACTAAAAACGTTTTATATGGAATGTACTGTTTTTTTCATTTTGAGTTGAGGCCAATTATTACATTTGACCTGAAACGTGCTTCTATATTTCGGTTGTTAATCGTTGCAATTTGCCTTAATTTTAATCGCTATTCTGCGCATTCTCCCTGCATGCTTGTTCTAAGAAATACGCCGGAAGATACTGCACTTGGGGCTCAAAATCGATTTGAAATTATAATGCTGGTCTTCGATTTGATTGGTAAGTGATGGTGCTGAACCGCTTAAATGTGTTACTAAATGTTCGTTTTTGCTCTTCAAAAGACCGGCACCCAGCGTATTTCTAATACTCCTTTATTAGTACCTGTTGACTAAAACATATACTTATATTAATCGCCACATTATTGCGTCATCAGTCTGTTAAACTTCTTTAATGTAGAATTTAATGTTCCTGACATAGAGGACGCCACAATTTTGAAGTGCGAAACAAAAATTAATGTAGAAGCGTCACAAAAAAAACACTGCATGGATTATAACTCATTCTTTCATACGAAATCTCACAAAGATGCACTTCTATAATCTGTTGACTCTGAAAGCACCCCCTTGCCACATTTGTAAAGCTGCAAGATTTTCCACATTTCAGAGCATTGCACCTTTTGAGACCACGAGATTACACGGAGAAAAACGCATAACTTAGAAAATTTATTTAAGTGGTTTGACTTACAACTTATCCAAGATCTAAACGCAGATGTTCTGGTGTATACAGTTGGATACGATCCACAAACGAGTGGTCCAAACGATGTAATGCCCACTACGTACCACGTGCTTTCGTTAACAAGCATGACCAGAGGTCCACCCGAGTCACCCTGAAAAAGAATGCAATATAGACCACTTTCACTCTACTGCACAAAACAAGGCCACGAAATTATTTTGTGCAAAATATTGCTTAGAAAGAATATGAAACGATGGTAAAAATGAACAACCGGTCCAAGTTTCATTTATCTCCGTGCCAACAAATGCAACTCTTTTTCCTCCATTCCACAATGCAAATTTATCAAAGATTAGGAATTTGATTCATCAAAACCAAACCCGCAACTTTTTTAATTGGTTTTCTGCAGATCACAAAATAAATAATGCGCTGTGAACGGCACTGTTTCTATGCCTACAGTTTTTGTCCACTTTGGTACAACTTAAGTGTGTGAAATGTATGTTCTGCAGAAGTGAACCACAAACAGCATAAAAACCAATTTAAAAAAAAAATTCATTTTCACCCACCAAGAAAAATCTTTCAATTTGTCTCAATGCTTAACGTTTTCAACATTTTTGGAGATTTTGAGCAATTTCAAAAACCTATTTCACAATTTTATATGAACCACCTCCGAAAGTTGCATTTTGTTGCAAAATAAAGCCATAGATTTTTTCGATTTCGGCTCCCATTTCCTTCGCCTGTGCCGCGGGGGGCACGCAGCTGCTTTTCCAGTGAACGCAGCTGCTTTAGAAATGAACGCTGCAATGGTGGCAAGCCAATGGCACCGCACGTGAACTTCTTCATTGCACTCACCCATTAGC
>JGI24022J15233_10000379_pt1 | contig 26806 bp, 7 predicted proteins | sample Ectturendosymbi2_FD_15233 | JGI IMG/M metagenome (IMG submission 15233)
TAATCTTAAATTTGACATTTTTGATGCAGGTGGTCCTCAGTGCCACTTTATCACGTCTGCCCCATTGCATTTAGGATTCGAAGGCTTTCATTACATTAGTATAAGCTAAATTTACTTTGTTAAGATCAAAGTAAGCCATTCAATGTGCGGCCCTCATCAACATGTTATTCAAAGTGCGGCCCTGGCTAAGACAGTGACATAGTTGTTGGCTCAGTAAGCCATTTGGGTTGTACATGGCTGGGCTAGGAAAATTCTGTAGGCTGCTTCTCCAACGTTTTAATTGAAATCCTGTTCACTAATGCTTGAAAACAGTCTTTTGCTAAACTTCCCATCCCAATATTAAGTCTATACAACAGTGCTGCTTTTTGTCTTCGGCAAAAGCTTCGCAGAGATTTGCCTGAAAATCAAACTTTCTAACATTATATCACTAGCATCATTAAAATATACGCTGTCTGTTTCTGAATACGTGACAACCAACTGTTGATGATACTCGTTATCTGTTCAACTTTAATTACTAATACAAGCCATCACAAAATCAACACCAACGTTATAGCAAAGCCAATTACATTTCTGCACGGAACACATCATGGCTGTACTGTGGTCTCTCACATGTGCAGCTGTAATACTCTCACTGTTACAAGAAAATAATCCTTTCTCACAGCATACCACATGGGTGAAAATGTCGGACAGAAGCAGTTAACATCTTTCACGGTCTCTAGAAACTTGAAAAATGCTAAAAATTATTGTATCGAAGCTAAAATGCATAAACTAACTGAATCAGTGATACCACACCAAACTCTGTTTCAACATCAACTTGGCTATAACGAAAATAGAGTTATCAAACCTAAGACGAAAATCAATCCAAACGCACAAGAGAAACATCCAGCGTCAATGAATCTTCTGAACCCACTGAGAAGATTCTGCAATGTTATACTTCAACATCAAGTACTACCACGGCTCGGTATGATACCGGAGTCTTGCAAAACAGTTCTGGCAACCTGTCCAGCTTCGTTCCAGGTTTAAAATGGATGAATTCAAGGAACGGTATAAGCGCGTTGCTGTCGTTGACTTAACTTTAATGCAGCACTCACTGTGAAACTAGCGGGAATGCAATGAAAATAGTAAACAGGAATGCAATGAAAACGTTGGAGAGGTTCTGACTTAAGTACATATTTACTTGTAGCTCAAAACCTGGGAACTTTCGTAGGAATCAAAAATATCTATTTTAGCCTCATTTCTTGTAATGTCGCGACAATGGTGACCAACTAGGCCAAAATATATTTATTCCTTGTTTCGTACAATTTGTGCCTGTGCTGAATACATTGATTCGTAAGTCAACAAATGCAATAAGTATGTGAATTTGTAAATCATCTATAAGGATAAAGCAAAGTGTGATAGTGTTGCTTTCGAAAAACCTTTGAAAAACAAGATTGCGAATGTGCATTTATAAAAATTTCTTTCTGCATCGACCCGGTAATTGTATTGGTTTTACATCATAACGTCCCCCACATTTTACAAAAAATTTGCACCCATGAGCGTGTCCCACAAGTGTCCAAGGTTTATGTTCAAATAGCTAATGTTAATCTGAAGTAAACAAATGTGTTTGATCTGAGTGCAGCGTGTCACACAAGTGGCCAAGGTTAATGTTTAATCACTGAAAATCTCTTCACGTACGCCAGTGCTGTAAGTAAAACCCATGTTTAGAATGTACCAAAGTACTGTTGAATCTCAACTTTATAATGAAAATAATCGTAGCCAGTTCTCCAAAAACAGGCACAAAATCTATTGCAGAAGCATTGAAATACCTGGGTTACAATGTATACGATTACTTGGAACATTTCTGGTATCATGAGAAGCAGTGGAAAGAAATATTCATTCATGGAAGCTCTGTAGATACTTTCAAGAAGATGTACTCTGACGTTGACGTGGTTGTTGACAGTCCAGCATTTTTCTTTTGGGAGGAAATACATGAAGCGTTTCCGGATGCAAAGGTAAGAAGGTTTGGCATGAAATGATTTCATAAAAAACATTTTCAGCAGTTCAACTTATGTATAAATCAATCAAAATGTGAAGAAGGTTTTGAATAAACTAAAGCCGAAACAAAAAACCCTTAGGCTGTACATTTAGTTAAACCCAAACGTTCATTTGAAACAACTCCCTTTTTGACTACTCTAGATCTTTATCATGGCTTGGAAATGTGGCTTTAGCTTAACAGTAACTTGCAGACATTTTTCGTGTTGTTTTCATTGTGAGAGCTTCCAAATGCAACGTCTTTCTGTGTGATCAAACACGTCATTAAATGTCGCCATATTTAATTGCTAGATTCTTTGCTAAAATATTTTTGAGATGCATCAGCTACGTCACGTGTACAAAGAAACAATCTTACGTCTTTCCTTACAACCTACGTTCCGTTGTGGTTTAAGAAAAGCGTATTCGGAAATTATAAAATTGATTGCTTATGAACATTGAATAAAAAATGACAAACATCAAAGGATGTCTTTCTGATTCTTCAAGAGGAACTTGTTTTAAAACCCTCCACTCGGATTGTACAACAAATCTCTCTCATATTTCGAAATTTCTTGCTTTTGACAAGCAAGATGAAATACAGAAATAATGCATTTAAACACCGAAAATTACATGCAGCCAAGTTATCCTTCTTAAAAATCAGCTGATGCGAATCCATTTTTCTCAAATAAACTATTGATAACAAAAAATATTCAATCACGATGGTATTCACTTTTTTGATGAACTTTTATTATAATTGCAAGGCATTCTTTGTATAAAAAGTTTTGAAGACAAATTTTTGAAGATGTTAGTACTGTGTTTGATTTCGACAGTTTGACAACTGTATATTATCCTGCACGAAAATGCTTTGTCTTTTGCCCAAACATGATGATACCTCAACCAACAGCTTTGCAACTCTATATTGAAAAAAGGGAAAGCCACTGACAGACAATTATTCCGATTCAACAGCAGTGTTGGCTGTTGTCACTTTTTTGGAAAGTCGGTATCTCAGCTGATCTGTATGCCTGCCGTTCAGCACAAAAGCATTTGACTTACTGTGTGTTATACTTCGCAAGTAACCCAGCAGAAACTTAATATGCAACGCTTTGTTGAGATCAATATTAGCCTCACAACGGCTAAGCCGTACGCAAACATGGGCACCGGAGAAAAATATTCCTAAAAATGGTTTTGCTCTTTCTATAATCCTTTTTAGATAATTATTTCTGTACGAGAAGAAGATAGTTGGATGGCAAGTATCAAAAACCAATTCTATTTGTTGGAAAGCAATTATTGGTTCATACTCATGAGTCATCTGTCACCAACCGGAAGAAGGTTTTTTTAATTATCTGCACCATTACCTCTGTAGGTGATGTGCATATTGGCGTCTTTATCTCAGTCTAAGTACATTGGAAGATTATAAAATATTTTCTTAATATGTTGATGATGTTTCGTTTGAAGTTAGTGTAAATCTAAATATCTACTCAAAAAGTTGGTGTAGATCTCAATATTTATTCAATCGCATAATGTCCTTACGACCAGCGTCCTTCTCGGTCGGTAGGATTATTCATGTTATTTTGTAGCTCAAACCACGAAATATGTGGAAAGCAACAACCAGTTAGGGATATTTTTATTCTATTGTTGTTATCCCACGCTATCAGAAACTACTGCCACAAAATTATGAAGATTGTTTAAGTTAAAACACGTTAACGTCCGCGGCGGCTGCGCTACATAGTTGATCAAGGGCTCTAAAGACTCGCATTATAGCCTAGAACCCAATAAAAGTTTGAGCCACAAAATCGGCTCATTTGGTCGGCCCCCAGGGGATGATGACATCATCGGCATGTTAATAAGATATGCACAAACATCCGGCCATCATGTAAACATAACAAAAACCTGACATCCCAAACTGAAATAACTTTTCATTGCAAGCTACAAGACCATTCCCATCTTTGGAGGGTTTGAACAGCTCTCTAGCTCAATCTGCCGGGTGGGTTATGGCCATGGGCATAATATACCCAGAGTCTGCGTTTGTGGGAGTTGAATATTTACTAATTTTTGTTTTTTGGACCATGATTTTCGCTCCAGATATGCTAGAAAGTCAATCAAGAGCTCTAAAGACTCGGATGATAGCCTAGATAAAAAAAAATCTTCAGCCGAAAAATGGCTCATTGTGTTGGCGCACAGGTAAAGCTTTTTGAAAGTCATGTTCAGTGTGGTGTTTCTTCAAAGAAACTTAGTCTGATAAATATTTTTTGTGCTTGTTGCAATCATGAACCCTTTGATTAATCTTAGTTCCAGATAATTTGAAAATTTCTGAAGGCGATTTTAAGATTTAGGAGACGTTTTGACCGTTCCCAGGACCACCAGCAGAATTGACCTGATTATCATTTTTCTGTTACTACCTCGTCTTATGTCAATTACATCAAGAGTGAAAAGAGGTACGGTAGATCCTTAATGTCATTCCACTCAGAATGATGGGAAGTTGCTAGAGGGGATGTTTAGTATTTTCACTGTGAAAGAAGAAAATCGGTCACAGAATATGACATGGAGTGGGGTTCTAATGCGGGGTTTGTCAAAACAAAATGACGTCGAATTATAGACGAGCTCAAGGTATTAGTCAGTAACGTAGCTTTTGAGCTTGTTTGTTTGGACCGTTGCGGCCCATCGTTTTGACCAGAAACAATTTTGGGAAAATTTGATCAAAATGCCAATTGCGCAACGTCAAGTCTCCTACCAGTAATTTTGTAAAACTCACTTCACTACTTTTTTTTAGCAAAACCAAGCTGCACTGCTTCTCACACAGGCCAATGACATAAAAGCGGCATAAATTTTCTTTTTCAGAAAAGTTTGGAAGTTGTTAGAGTGGCAAATCGTGATTTACCTTGAATGCCTTATGCATTTATAGATAGATTTAGTTGAGTGTTAGGCTTTTGAAAACCCCTAAGATTCTTTCTAAATTTTTTTCGTGTCAAAACACTTGGGACTAATTATGACTGCCAGGTCGGTTCAAAATTGCAGTTGCTAGGTGGAGACAAAATTCCCGTCTGATGGTGAACCTGTTTATATTGAAATTAGGTCTTATGCCCAACGTAATTTTGTAATGATTAGCAAACCTCAAACTACGCTTACTGCAATTTTATATACCTATTTGACCAATATGAATATTTCTTGGGTTTGGATTCGTCTCAGCAAAATTAAACACTACGCTTTGCATTACCAAAACATATTATGAGATGATCGGTGTAGATATTTGGTCAGTGTAGATCTTTTTGTAAGAACCTTGTTTTGATTTGGTGTTTACAACGTTACTCCAACAGACAAGAATAAATCATTTATAGCATGTTGACCTTCCAATTTATCAATGCTTTATTTTTAACACGGCGTTTCGGAGATGATGATATTTGCTTGCTTTACTTCTTCTGTCAAATGTTGCTTAAATAGAACACTTGCACCTCGAAATGCCATCAAGCTTTTGAGTTGTCTGTTTTCTGTTGTTGAATTTTTGCTACGTTCGTTTTCATAAACTTTATATAAGTTTTCTTTGTTACGCAGGAGGTAACTGAAAATCTTTGGAAATTCTGACGGGCAATAAACGAATCTCGTTTTGACAATTCGGCAATAGTTTGAAAAACTCCGATATTTCTCAAACGATCGAGAGATGTTTGAATCTTTTAACTCAAACGTTTGGTTTTGTCCAAATTTGGTCAAATGCACTTTTACAGTTCCTATAGTTGTGGGGAAGTCCCCTTCGGTCGACCATCTGGCTTTGAGCGAAACAGTCTTCAGGTTGAAATACCGACGTCATAATTCGTACGTTTTGCAGGTGAGTTCATCAATTCCAACATGTTTTTATACTTTTAATGATAGAGCTCCAAACTCAATGCAAGCTTTGTCGTAATTAATGGGTTAGAAAATAACAAATATAGAATTATACATCTTTAACGGTTTACTCTGGATAAGTGTTTCTCAAAGTGATCGGAATCGCCCCCTTCGGGGAGATTTTGAGAAGCAAGGGGGCGAAAAAACAAAGGGAGCGATAGGGGGGCAAAACAACACAAAGGGAGCAAAAATGCTCAACCACTAATCGATCATTGAGTTAACATCAGTAGCCTACTAGTATGAGTTGTTAGTCTCTTGCAAATTTTACTTTACTATGATAATAGTTGGAGGTTGTTGCTGAAGAAATTTATCCGTTAAAATTTTACTCTGGATCCTCTATGTGCCCAGCTACAGTGTGGATTATTTTCACAAAAATTCTGAATGTAATATTAGCGTCGTAATATAGTTGCTAAGTTCAGCTATTTAATGGTTTGGTTCCACTATTTAATGCTTCGTTTAAATAAAATTTTTTAAATTTACTACCTTTTGTTTGCTTTATCAGGCTTGGGGGCCGAAAACGACGTGTCGAGGGTGAAAAGGGGGCGATGGAATAAAACAGTTTGAGAAACACTGCTCTAGATGAAAAACAATTTTTTGATTACGTCTTCAAGACATGCAACATGAGAATGGTTCGAATGACGAACTTTCAATCACCATACGTGTGTCAGAGTAAGGAGATAAGCCTACAGTTCCTAGGAATGCTTGAATCTTTCCCGAGTTTCAGAAGGGCGATGATTTTGGCCTTCCGCAATGCTTCGGAATCTTATTGGAGGCAATGCAATCATAGGCGTAGCCAGGGGAGGCAATGGGGTCATGGCCCCCTCAAAAGTTTTAGAACATATAGTAATGTTGTGCTTTGAGATGCGTTTTTTCAAACAAAATGGTGTTTTTCGGCGAAAATCAAACATTTTGGTTCCTCGCAAATTTTTAGGCTGGCTACGCCACTGAAAACAATCACTGAACATACTCATGAACCATGTAAGAATACCGTGACCAAAATGTTTTATCTGTTCGACAAAGATATCTTCTAGACCTGCTGCCTTATTATTTTTGAGGCCTTAATTACCATGATCATTTCGGGCACGGTGAAGGACCGTACAAACGCGTTAGTTTCAGATAATGGTTCTTAAAAGTTAAACAATAGCCCATGCAAACGTTTGCTGTTTTCTAAACAAACATGATCATGAGATTTGGGAATCCAATTGTGGAAAACTCTTGCAAAATTTGCTTCGTTTCAGACAATTTTGCTTATTTCATTGATTAAACAACAAAAAACTACTACGTCTGTTTTATTGTTAAATCAAAAAACAAATTATTCTGGCATTCTGAAATAAACGTTTTTTTAAATGCCAAGCCACTAGAAAAAACAAGCAGCCTTACAAAATTATGTATTAACTAAATTCCATTAGTGATTAAAATTTAAAAGTATACCCAAGCAGAAAAAACACACATGCGCACCACATGATGAGTTAATTTATTTCATATTAATTGATGGTTGATCTGTGTTTGTTTATTTGCAGAAAGCTCCAAAAGATAAACTGCTTATTTTCAATGTGAAAGATGGTTGGGAACCTCTGTGCAAGTTTCTTGGAGTCGACGTCCCGGATGTTCCGTACCCCAGAAAAAACGTTGGGGGAGAGTTGATGGCCATGTCCATGAAGGAAGATCCAATAATGAAGAGAATGATTATGGAAACAAAAATAACTCTTTCCATTGCATGTGCACTTCTATTGCCAGGGTGTTATTTCGTTTTTAAACACTTTCCTTCAGTGCACATTAAATCTTGGTTTTCATAAATCAATATTTTGATCGACGCCACCTACTCAGTAATGGGGGTTCCCCAGACTTGATACATTGAAACCAAGTGCAAATGTACAGTATAATCGATTTAACGTTGCTAATATTGAGTAACAGGATGAGTGTTTATGTTTCAGGCCGAACATTTTGAACGTAAATCTTAATTTCAATGTTGCTTGTCGCAGTCCATCGCATTAAAAATATTTATCGTAAGAATTCCAAGAAATTAAGCACCGCCAAACCAAACTCAGCTGAAGAAACGAAAATTTGTTCAAGAATAATTGTCGCTAGAAATAAATTCCCCTACTTTTGTTGTAGTAGGCCTTCGATGCTATCAAATTCAGGCTTGATTTGCGCTTTTTCTACACCAAAGTGAAATACTAAATACTCAGTCTGGGGCGGATTCACCATGATTTTGTACAATTCGGACGGTAGTGGACTTACAGTAGTGAACCCGTAGTGAAGCTTGACCACCAAATATTACTGAAATCGCTCCCCCTACCCTTACTGGCTGGATCCGCCCCTGTACTCAGTACATTAGTTGGGAAATGTCAGCTTTCGATTTTTGTTGTAAAATATTCATCGAAACGCAACATTGTTCCAACAATCAGTCGAAACACAACATTGATCTAATTGTTTCATCACTTGCAATCAGGTAATGCTCTCAAAATTAAAAATTGTTTTTATCGCTTTTTCCTTGGTTTGGCAATTACCCGAACAATAAAATTTTTGTGTTGTGTGTTTTTCTTGTGTTTGATCATAAAGTTTAAAACTCTCGAGCAGGGTGTGGAACGTATGACCCGCGGGCCAAATGCAGACCGCGTGAACATTGGTTATAACACGCATCAGAATTTTCGTTAGTCGATCTAGAGTACAAAGTCGCGTCAAAACGAAGCTCAGTGCTAAGCAGGTACTTGAGATAGTATGTCCTAAGAAGCATCTGTTGCTCATATTAAGATAAAGGTAGAATTTTAGGATAAAATCAGTTGTTATTTGCGGCCCTCCAACGATAATCCACAATTTATGCGGCCCATGATAGTAAATAAGTTCCCCATCCCTGCTCTAGAGCAATTGTGTTTCTTTTCAAAATGTACGCAGGCGACCAATGTTTTCTTTACCTCAGCGCAAAACACATGTTTGACCATTTTTATAGAAGCTCCTTTTATAATGCCGCCAGCCAACTTCGATTTTAAAAACATACAAGATTTAGCCTACACTTCATCTAAGGACCCCCTGCCTCTTAGCGGCTAAAACGTCAGTGATGTCGTTCAGAGTTGTATCAATTACATCAAATTTGTTCAATTATAATTACAATTACAATTACTCCTTGAAATTTTTCAATTACATTACAATTACTCTGTGCTAAAAATCGCAAACTGCAATTATAATCACAATTATTCTTTAAACCTGTAATCAATTACAAATCGAAATTACAAACACATTTTGAGAAAATATGGTGGATGATACTTGAAGTGGTGCCAGGTCAACGTTCACATTAATTTTCTTTCGCAATTTGAACGTTTTCGCTTTTACATTGAAAAGCAACCACTTGGAGAGTAGGCTACAAGTAAAAATACTAATGAAAAGATAAGTGATAACACAATAAAGACAAGAGTTGCACAAGGCTTGAAATGCCTTGGCCACGGACGTAGAATTATCTGACGCCAATGTCATTACTTTTCATGCTAATTCGAACTTTTCTATAACACTGTCATGAGACTTGGCAATGTCATAAGCTCTATGCGTGTCTAAAAATGAGTCTGTTTCCAGGACAAAGATTCGAAACTTCCATTTTTTGGTAATGAAATGAACAGTAATGGCCTGGAAACTTGCCAAACTGTTTCCAAAGGTCTCACAAATTCTGTTTGTTGATGAACTGCTGGTACAGTATAGGAGGAAATCCAATTGCAAAACTAATTTTATCTAATTGCCTTGGAATGACAAATCTTTGTTCAGCTGTCAACAATACTTAGAGGCAACTGGTCCAGGGGGTAACAAGGGGTTAAATCCCCAGGGAGCCGAATCACTGGGAGCATCAAAAAGTCCCAACAATGTCGCAAGTACTTTCTTCAGTACAGTACATTTGCTACGGAAAGACCTTAGTTTCGAAACTGGGGGCGCCGAAATCTTTCCTGCACGGGCGCCATCTAACCTTGGTACGACCCTGAACTGGTCACATTCAATTGAAAAACATTCTGTGCATTGCACGCAGCACATTAAGGACAAAACGCAACCTAATTGTCTTAACCTTGCATACAGTACGGCAAATACGTCTGCGTTGTTGCGTTTTAAATTTTTGGATGTTGCAGCCAATGTTATAGCTTTCGTTGACTTATCCATGTTAATGTATTATTAGCGGCCATCGAACACAGCAACGAATGTTACCTCGCTCTTTAGTGCTTCTCTCATACGGCAAGCATTCGGGTTGACTATGCATTAACTGTCAAATTAACGCGTCACGCACGAACATTGCAAACTGTCTTTGCTCTTTATATTCCTGTCTAGATATCGTGTATGCCAGGGGTGCCAAACTCATCTGGTGCTGTGGGTTATATTTAGGTACTTAGGTTTTGCGCGGGCCAGACAATTTTGCGCATAATGATACAATCGGTAGTTTTATTTACTATTTGTTCATAGTACTGTGACTCGAAGAAACTTGACATCCTTTGGCAGTTGCAAGCATGTCGTTGTCTGATACCAACGATTGTGCAGTCGCAACTTTTAACGTCAAGTTGAGATTGGCATTCGTCAACTGAGATAGGAGTAGAGACTTGTTTTAAACTTCATCAAAGAGAACAGTTGTTCGCAGATTTGAAGATTTGTTCGCACTAGTGAAGATCGACATGGTCCTTGATGCCATTTCTTGTATTTCGGGATAGGTTGGTCCAACGTATTGATATCAACATTTTGAAATTTAGGCTTAAGAAACGTGTTGCACTTTTAACTTAATTAGTTATATTTAATATTTTTGTGGCACCTCTTCAGCATTGAAAAAAGAGTTACTGAAAATAGCACAATCGGTTTCCAGATCTTTGAAATCAACAGATCTTTCCTAGAATGCGTTGGAAGTTCATGGATCTATGCAACCTCATGGTTTTGAACCGAAGAGGTTGTTACCGTTGGCTTAGCCCAGGGGTCGGGAACCTTTATGGCTAAGGGAGCCATGAAACCTACATGTCTTTAATTGTACGTCCGTGAGAGCCATATACTATTTTTCAACACTTAATGCAAATAACTTACTAACTAACGTGTGCATTTTTAAGCAAAATCAGCAATTTTAAACAATGGAAAATGTCTGAATTTTCTCTTTTAATAACTTACTGCGTCTTACTGTTAATGCGACTTCTGGTGCTGCATGGTGTTGTTGATGACTTTGTAGTCTGGTAGATGGAAAAGTACAGAAAGAAAATATCAAGCAAGCCAGATGCCGTCATTAAAAGAGCCACATCTGGCTCGCGAGCCATAGGTTCTCGACCCCTGGCTTAGCCTATAATTATTAAGTCTTAATGTCGCGTTATGACTATAAGCAAAAAAGGTAGGTCTGCTACGACATTATAATAAACGTAACTCTGTCAAACCTAATGCAAGCACAAAACTGACATGTCGTGGGCCACAAAACGGGGCATGGCGGGTCGGAATTGGCCCGCGGACCGCCAGTTTGACACCCGTGGTGTATGCGATTGTGTTGTGCACTTGAAAAACTCTGTGCAGTATGCATCTAAGTATGTTTAGCTTTATACGTTTGTGCATTCTTCACTAATTGATTTATGTACTTTTGTGATGGTTGAACGAATGCAAAATATTAATGCCATCTGAGAAATGGAATGTGTGTGGCAACATGGCAGAGAAACATATAATGTACTCACAGCTACAGAAAATTCCTATTGGCAAAGTTTGGAGCATAAAGGTTATTCCAGCAAATTTGGAGAAAATTAGGCAAAATATCCTCTGCACCCCCAAATGATTGCCTGCTCTTAAACTTACGCACAGTGTATGCATTGCACACACATGAAGGGTTTGAATCCAACAGTAAACATTTTATAGGAAATCGGTTTCGCGTAACACTACACATCATCAGTCATAAAATCTTATTCAAACAGAGCTTCCAAAATGTTTACTTTCTAAAGAGATTGAACTACAGTAGTAAGCAATGCGACACAGCAGTACCACATGTTTGGTACGGGACATGGACCTTTAACGTTTAGGACTGCAAACGTACGTTTGTCAGGTTATTCTTTCGATGACGTCACGTGTGACAAGCTTCATGTTCGAAAACTTAAAAAAAGGCGTTGAATATTTCCAGGGGCGAGCGGAAACAGCCAACAATTGCCGTGCTGTGAGTTAGCAAGCTATCTTGCCAACTCTCACAGCTGTTCACAAATTAGCACGTTGCGTTGGATCGAAAACTGACAATGCCTAAAATCACTCGTTAAAAATTCAGAAACAAAGGAATTTCAACAATGCTACAGCTCATTGTTTACTTTCTACTCCAGACATCTGTTGAAGCATTAGATACCTGAGGTACCATTGCAAAAACCTTTCTCACCTGAAACAAAAAATTTGAAGTAGCTCAAATAAGAAGCAACTTTGAAAAATGCACTTGAGGTCACATGTAAAGGGTATTTTGCAAAAGACAAATTTATCTTTTTTATTTTTTACATTATATTTATAATGAATTGTCGCCACTTGTGAAATGTATCTTTCAAAAGATAAGCGTATCTTGTTTGTTTATTTTTAGATAAATAAAACGCGTTCGACAAAATTTCACATTCCTCTCTTTTTTTGAACGGAAACTAGTTGTTGTTAACAACTTGGTAATTTTCGTTTGTTCGACATTGCGAATAAGGTCGAAAAAGCGCAACAAAAAGAAATAAAACAACATTAAAACTAGTTCGCGTGAAATTAGAACGCCATCACACCGGCATACAAGATACAAGACAACATGTTCGCCTCTTTTAAACACGAAAAAAACAAAGGAACGCCAACGAGTGGTCCCCGGTTGCATCTTGCGGTACTGTACTGATGCCGACAGTATTTACAGCCAATTCTTTATGAAATGGTCAATTCTGCTACGTTACTTCTCTCTTACTTAGAACGGAGATATCTGGCAGTACAGTATAACGCGAGACTGGAAAAACGATTCATATTAAAAATGCTGGGATTGCATTACCAAAACATGGAACAGTACGTTCGACACGTATGTGAGACCAATACACGACTTGCACCTATCAACTCATGGACACTGTAGGCTGCATATCCGTTTGTAAATTCGAGCCCGTGAACGTTTTGTAAGCATCAGAGTGAAATTCATAAAGCTTGACAATTTGCGTTAGAACGTTTTCAAAAACAGAGACATCCAAACGACGTTAACGTATTAATCTGTAGCGGAATGCCTGCTTTATGGACACCATGATCATATGGAGTTCAATGACTTTATTGTTGAAATGGATTTGGTTTCGGGCTTTCGATACTTGATGACGGGTCGTCGTGATCAGTAAAGTAATGCGTTCGTTGAGGTTCACGAGTCGTTGCGGAACACTCAGTGCCATAGGTATAGCAGCAGGCAAATTCTTGGGGTGCGAAGGATTTTGCTCACAATTTTCCTAACATGTCCGAAAAAACTCCAAAGAAAATGACCTCACAAAAAACGACTGCATTTCATTTCATTTTGGCCGCATTTTTTCAAATCAAAGCACTTCAAGCACCATTTTTGCCCAAGTTTCCCCTAACTTGTCCGAAAGAAAGCTAAATGAAAATACGAACTTCAAAAACAAAAGTCTGCACTATAATTTTGGGTGCCATTTTTGTGAAATCAAAGTGCATAAAGCGATTTTGTGAAGGTTTTCACACATTTTGCCCAAATGTCCGCAGATTTTTCACAGATTTTAAGTGATTTTGCCTGGATTTTCACAACATCAAAATATTTGGGGTGCGCTTGCAACACCGCCTGCTACACCAGAGCTCACTGCAAAGCACAGCGAATACGTTGGTGCAAGGGCAGGTCCAGAGAGGCGGTGCGTGACACTTTTAATATAATTTCATGGCGTGAAAATGCTAAATGTTTTTCTTGGTGAGTTCATTTGTAGAACTACGTTCTTCGAGAACTGAGAACTTCACCAAAAGCGGAAAATGCATTTCAGAAATATGGGCTATTGTAACATTTACATTTGCACGAGAATTTTCCAATTCTTGTTTTAATTGAAAGATGGCCAAATAATTCAACACTGTCATGTGTAAGACAAGCTTAATTGGACGAACAGGCTTCGGAAATATGTTGCTAGTTTAAAGTAAACAAATGTGTTTGATTGGTGTGCGGCTTGCTGTACAAATGGCTAAAGTTAATAATTGATTTCTGAAAATATCATAAGTTACGCCAGTGCTGTTACTGGAAGTTTTTTTTTGAAAACAACAATGTGCAGTTGAATCTCAGTTTTACAATGAAAATAATCGTAGCAAGTTATCCAAAAACAGGAACAAAATCTATTGCATATGCATTGAAATACCTGGGTTATAATGTATACGATTACTTGGAGCATTTCTGGTATCACGAGAAGGAGTGGAAAGAAATATGCATTCATGGAAGCTCTGTAGATACTTTCAAGAAGATGTATTCTGACGTTGATGCAGTGGTTGACCTTCCAGCATTTTACTTTTGGGAGGAAATACACGAAGCGTTTCCTGATGCAAAAGTAAGAACACAGGGCATGAAAGGATTTAGACATTTTCAGCAGTTCACTTATACATTAATTAATGAAAATTGTGAAAATGTTTTTGTCTAAATCAGCTATGCCCAACAAGCGGCCCGCGGGCCTCATGCTTCCAAGTCAAGGGTTTGGGCGGCATAGTTTAGGTTTTCGCTTAAGTAAAAGTATCCCACATAGCCTACTGAGAACCTGTTCTAATTTTGATAATGCTGAATTTGTTTTTTTTTTTATGTAGGTGGTCCTCAGTGCCACTTTATCACGTCTGTTGCCATTACAGTTAGGATTCGAACACTTTCAGCATATTATCATAAGCTTAAATTTAGTTTGCTAAGATTTTCTCAGTTCAAAGTAAGCCATTCAATGTGTGGTCCTCAATAATACGCCATTCAGTGTGCGGCCCAGGTCAAGATAATGACATAATTGTTGACTCAGTAAGCCATTGGGTTGGACATAGCTTTTATAAATTAATGGCGTATAAACAAATATTTAGGCTACAAATTTATACATACTTAAATAGTTTTAGACAATTTTTTAAAAATCTTCTAATTCTTCATCATGGCTTTGAAATGTGACTTTAAGTTAACAGTAACTTGCCGAAATGTTTCGATTTTTTTCACTGTTGGAGCATCCAAATGTAAACGTGCTTCTGCGCGAGCTAAAAATGCCATCACTGGTCTGCAAATCTGTTTGCTAGATGCATTGCTAAAACCAGATTTGAAGATAAATCAGCCACGCTAAGTGTACAAAAACAACTTTACGTTCTTCCTCATAACCTGTGATTCGTTGTAGTGTGAGAAGAAAGGTATGTCGATATTAACAAAGTTCACCGCTTCGAAATACGTTTTCAGATTTTTGTTAATAACAAAAATGAAGCATATCACCCTTTTACAGGTAGAATCAAAATGCTCAAAAATAAAGACTTGCTAACAAAGCTTTCTCCGTTTAAGTTATTTGACATAAATCAAACCTGCCATTGCCACCAGGGTATGATAGATGGAAAGTGTAGACTTGAAATGCTAATTTGACATGTTGGACCAAGAGCTAAAGTTTTTGTTTTAATTTCAGGCGCAAGTATTTCATGAACATCCAATGAAAATATGATAGATTTCGATGTATGTCTAGCAGTTTATTCAAGAAGCACTTGACCTCAAGACCCTTCCCTAGAATTTTCCATCAATTTTCTTTCAAATTTTTAAGCTGCTTATTTCTAAGAAGCAAGATGCATGCATAGTGCATTTAAACATTGCAAACCACATGCTGCCAAAATATTTCGGTTTTGGAGACGTCAGGACGTCAATATCCAGTAGTTTAATCAGCTTCTACTGGAGTTGAAATATGAAAGAAGGTCAAAAAACTGTCGACGCTTCGATAGTTAAAGGTGCAACTATCTTGGTCAGGGCGAACACGAAATGGCGAGAGAATCGTGCACGAGCGTCATAAAATGAGCGCTCCAGGTGGCAATGTGCTGATAAGAACTCAGGACATAGGTGTAGACAGGGTGTTGCCAGGGGATCATGCCCCACAAAATGTTTAGCATATCTAGCCATTTTATGCTTTGAGAAGCGGCACCCCACACAAAGATACTGTTGCTCGCTTAAAGTCAAAAATTTTGGGTCCTCGCAAAAATTTTGTCCCCCCTATATTTTTGGACTGGCTACGCCACTGACTCAGGAAGCTGTGAGCGTTAATTAAATGATAAAATATTTTAAAACAACAAATAGAATTGTGCTGTGGACAGTAGGAGGGAAAAATTATATATATACTGTGCACTATTGTAGTATTTGAGCAGGTAAATGACGGGGAACAAATCTGATCTTTTTTCATTTATGTGTTTTTATTGTTGTTTATGTGGAACGCTTCATCAAACCGGTATGTGTGATATTTTGTTTCAAAATCCAAAACATTCGCATTTTCCCAGTAAATCTATTATCTAAATCGACTGTGTTTTGGGTTAAGCAACTGTTGTTGAAGCATTTGTTTTTACATCGCTTTGTGCTCTTTTTGGAAGGTTTGTAGGCTTCTTTTGGTTTCTCCAGTCTATCGTTTGTTGCAGTCACGGCATGGAGTGAAATAAACAACGTCTTCTTCGAAAACTTTATAATCACAGGGTCTTTGATAGGAGTGTAATGATTGCCCAGCTTGTCCACCGGTTTTGATGCGACTTGTACTTTTGTGGGTCGTCAAGCATCGCTTGATTTTGTCAGTAAGTCCCGAAAGATAACAAAGTATGGCTAACCCCCTTCTTTCACCTGCTTCTGTCTTTTGTTGGGTCTCAAGTTTTTTCGATAGAGGAGTCTGTTTGGGTATGCGTTTTGTCTCAGAGTTTATCTGACAAGGTCTATCCTTTCCTGTCTTTCACTTTCTTGGTCACAGTGTTTGTCAACACGTTGTGGCAGCTTGTTCCATTAAAAATCCCTTTGAGATTAGCTTATTGATTTGCGTTTTTCGTCAATAACCTGCCAACCACAAACGCTAGAATGACAATCAAGGACTCCAAAGATGAATTGTTAGCCTATTTAAAAAAACCGATGATGTCATCCGAAAAACCCTTGAGCTGCCCCACTTGCGTTATACCTCCAAAAAAAGTTGAAACCCTAAGTTTCACAATTTAAAAAAATCGAAACTGCAAGATTTTCGGCATTTTGGAAGGGTTGAACAGCTCTCTAGCTCTATTGGCTTGCGAGTTATGGCCGAAGATGTACTTGTGCAAATTGGGCTTGTGCGGACCATAAAAGGTTAAGGTTTTGGACCCATTTAGATGAAATTTGTCAGGTAGGCTTACAACCGGTTCCAGTTGAGAAGGGTTGGCTTGCAGCGTACATCGTGACCTGCAAACTTTGTCTAGCTATTGGGTTGGACTTTTTCCAATTATGAGTCCATAGCATAATTCCTTGACTTCATCCTTTCGTAGTATACGTCATTTCGACGAACACTATATTACCAAAACTTACCAAGTGGAAAATCCGCCTTTGTATTGCTCAGCAATGATGACAACGTCTTAAAGTCTTAAAATTCCATAGAAATTGTACTGAACAACTTTATCCAGTACAGCAATTGTCAAGTTGTGCAATGGTTTTGGTTAATGTCCCTTTTAATAAAAGCTTTCACCACAATCATTACTAAACATATTAACATGTTTGCAACATATTTTCGCACTTGCGTTAGGTTTTCAGAATAGTCATCGTTTTGAATTCATTGAAATGAGAACAACACCTTTTCTAAGCTTAGTAGGTTCAACAGGCTTTTTTATGTCTGCAGATGTCAAATGCACCGTTGAAGAAAGCAGTTAAACCTTTTACGAAATCTACACTCTCTATCGGCTAGCACTAATTCACTTTTACTTGCAGTTCAATCCTACAGCATGAGTACTACACTACCCAAAAACACCAACTGCACTATCTCGCTTCAACAACGTTACATTACGGTTACGATACCTTCACGTCATGCAGAAAAACATTGGTTGCATTGAAACTGAGCAACTTTACCTTTGCAAAGTTCTTTATTTCTTCCGCCAAAAGTTGGTGTTGATAAGCCCTCGTAATGACTATATAGGCTGCTGCTCATGGAACGTATTTATAAATCTCCCACTGAGCATTACGCAGTAGCATGAGACGTGCCCCGAAATGTTTGACGCCACAACCGATGGATAGGGCCCAGGAGAGGGGTTACACAAGGCATATAGTTCTCGGGCTTTGTAGGTGGAAGGGCCTGGGAGGATGGAAGTACGCACGTTTTACACTTTCAAGGCCAAAACTATTGATGTGAGCCAGTTGCCAGCATGCCGATTATTCTATTAGTGAATTTTAGCATGGAAATTATTTTACCTATATTCTGATAATTATAAAAAAAGCTATACAAATATTGATGAGGGCAACAGAAGCTATAGCGGGCACTGTATCTGTCTTCCTACCCCTGATAAAATTTCTATCAGGGGCTCTGCCGTTGGGTGTCAGGGGTGATGCAATGATGTGCCGTTGGGGAGTTTGTATGGATCGAACGATAACACAAAAAGAATAGCTTTGACTTGATTTCACGCAGGGCCCTTTTTATCAGATTTTTATTGAACGGGGAGAAATTTTGACTTCGAACTACCGGACGACTAATGTTTGCTTTCCTGCGGTTGAATGCCATCTCTGTCTTTTGTTAAGGAGACATTTGACTGGGGAGATGGGAAATTGTCTAGGCTGGGTGGGAACACGCAGTGCTGTGGGAAAGTTATCCCAATAAGTAGCCTATGTTAAAAAGACCTGATTTCAAGACAAACACAGGAGTAGTTTAGCACCTTGGATTTGATACAGATTTTTGAGTAATTAGTTTTTCAATTTGTTCACTTCGCAACCACATTTCAAAGTTTTAAAGGCTAGGGATTGTAAGCACAATTGAATAGTTGATATAACTTTTGAAAATTAATTTTTAAGCAACGACTTCCAGATCCCGAAAATATGCGGGCCGCGGCCCTGAGCCCTCAGTCCCCCTTTTGCTACGCCACTTGTGTGGGAATCATTCTTTATCTTGCATGCACAATGACTTACGATAGTTGCTGCGTAATTGAGAATAGTTGCTGCATCAGAGACGAAAGAATGAGAAAACAAAACACAAGACCCATTACAATATACAAGAGGACAGCACTAAAACCCCAGTTTCAATTACCATAATCACGATTAAACAGAGCAGTGGTGCACATGTCGTGTAATGCTGTATTTGAATATCTTTCAGATTATTTCGGTGAAATTGGTACATTTTCAATGAAAAATTAGGTATATGAGTTGGTCTGTATGCCCACCGTGTAATGCTAAGACATTTAACTTATTGCGTGCTATATGTCACTAGTAAATCCACACAAACCTAATATACTGCACTTTGCTGAGATCAATATTCGCCCCGAAACTACTAATCCGTAACTTACGTACCAGAGGAAATATTCCATGAAGTTGCTTTGCTTATTCTATTGCTTTTCTCAGATAATTATTTCTGTGAGAGAAGAGGATAGCTGGATCGCAAGTTTCAAGAAGCAAATCAGTTCCTTGGAAAACAACTATTGGTTCATACTAATGAATCATTTGTCACCAACAGGAAGACGATTTTCTTACTATCTGCACCACATTATTCGTACGTAAGGTGCATATTGGTATTTCAACATAAGTTAGAGAACATCGGAATAAGTTCTTTATTAGTATGTTTGATGTTCTGACTTAAGTTGGTGCAGATCAGCGGCGTAGCGAGGCTAAGTGCCGCCCGGGGCCGACAATAAAAGTTCCGCCCTTTCCATCTCTAAAATTTGCTTACAAGAATTAAAAATGAAAAGAGATCATGTTTCATGCTTACAAAAGATATAAGAGGTCGTTTATTCCTGTGCACATCCATTTTTTCGGCATGAAATTACACTCTATAGCTTTTTCTTTTGTACGTCAATGATTATGTTTTTATTTTTTGCTTTTAGGGTTTTATGTTGTTTTTGTGTCTATTCTGGACTTGAATCTAAGATATTCCCAGCGAGCGTTTCGAAACTGTAACAAAAATGCATTTAAAATATTTGCAATATCATCCGTTCAGTTATTTTATGACATGGGCCATACACCCCTTTACATAAGGTTAAATATCTACAATTTCATCAAATTAATTGTGTTAGCGCCATCAAAAGACTTTTCTACTACCGGCACATTCCTATCTTCTTGTTTTTCCATGTAATTATGCGTTCATTGTTACTGTCATACATGCTTAAGTCTACTGCTTTGCGTGTGGGAGTGAAAGGTTGTATAATACTGTACTGTAAATAACCTTAGCCTCTTCTTTCAAAATAGAGACAAATTTTGACAAAGTAGAACACAACCTAAAGTAGACAGTAGTTGTTCATTAAATGCAACACTTGCACCTTTAAAAATGCAATTAATTGTGAGGATTTTGCAATAGCTTTCATTTGAATCACCGATATTTCTCAAATGTTCCAACGTTGTTAGAATATTCAAACTAAAATGAGTGGTTTTATCCAAATTTGGTCAAACACAATTTTTACAGTTCCTGCCATATTCGGAAAGTCCCCATGCAGCGAGTCACAGATGTTGAGTGAAACAGTCTTCAGATTGCAGTACAGACGTCATAATTCGTACGTATTACAGGTGAGTTTGTCAATTGCAGCATTTTTGTATCGTCTTAGCAAGAGGGCTTAAACTTCGATGCAGGCTTTGCAGTAACTGAAAGGTCATAAATTAACAAAATGAGAATAATACATGATTAACAGTTTATCAACTCTAGATGAAAAAATATTTTGCTTATGTCTTCAGGAAACGCAGAATGAGAAAATTATTGCTGCAAACAAAATGGTTCGAAAGGGCCAACATTTAAGCACCTATAATTAATTTATGGTGTGTTTCTTTGAAGCAGATGGGTAACGTCAAAAAATTAAACATTAACGAATGCAAAAGTATTTGCTGTTTGGTAAATAATAATCGTCGTGAAATTTTGAAATGCCCAAGGTAAAAAACTGTATCGATGTTTGCTTCGTTTCAGACACTGGTGAGAGTTCACGAAAAATGAATGCAAGTAAAGTTCACTAGTAGTCAAAATCGCAAAGCACAGCAAAGCAGAAATAACACACACGCGCACCACATGATGTGTAATATATTTCGTGTTAAAACATGGTTGATTTGCCCTGCTTTATTTCCAGAAAGCTCCAAAAGATAAACTGCTTATTTTCAATGTGAAAGATGGTTGGGAGCCTCTGTGCAAGTTTCTTGGAGTCGACGTCCCGGATGTTCCATACCCCAGAAAAAACGTTGGGGGAGAGTTGGTGACCATGCTAATGAAGGAAGATCCAGTAATGAAGAGAATGATTAAGGAAACAAAAATAACTCTTTCCATTGCTTGTGCGCTGCTATTGCCAGGGTGTTATTTCGTTTATAAACACTTTCCTTCAGTGAACTTCAAATCTTGGTTTTCATAAATCGATATTTTGATCATTGCCACCTGCTCATTAATGGCAATTCCTCAGACTTGATTCCGTTAAAGTTGGTGCAAATGTACAGGATCTTACATTTAACTTCGTTAGTATTGATGAACAGCATGAATGTTTATGTTTTGGGGCAAGGTTTTCGAGTTTGGACGGTAAATCTTAATTCGATGTTTTATTTCGTAAGCAATTGCATTAAAACTATTTATCATAGGAATCTCGAGAATGCACCACCAAACCAAGCTGAGGAAAATAACTTTTTTCCAGAGCAATTGTCAATATAATCAAATTGACATTCTTTGTTGTAGAAATCTTTCAATGGAAATAAATCAACAGGTTTCATTGGTGCTTTTTTAAAAATAAGTGAAAAACGTTTTTGTTTTGCGTGTTTTCCTTGTCCTTGATCATTGAGTGAAACTCCAGAGTAAACGTGTTTCTTTTAAAATGCACCGAAGCAAAGAACGTTTTCTTTGCATCCGCGCAAAACGCATGTCTGACCATTTTATCGAAATATCTTCTTTTATAATGCCACCCAGTCGACCTCGATTTCAAACACAAACAAAAATTACACACCATCTAAGAAAGCATACCCCTTAGAAAGACACCCTTCCGTCCTAAAATTAAAAACAAATCAGTGATGCTTGCCAGTCACACAATGGTGTGGTGAGACCAGTGGCGTACCGTAGTCATTACCTCGTTGCTGCGGTGAAAATTGTCATTTGACCTCACGATCCGACCATTGTCATGTCACATTGCCACCTGTCAATTCGAATGAGCACGCGTCAGACACCAAGCGTGTTATCACTGAGATTCCGAACACTCTGTGGAAATTCATAATGCAGCGCTTTCCATGAGTAGAAAGTACCATTGGCCAGATCGTTGCATGTCCGGTAGAAAGCTGTTGCGAAATAAAATCGAATAAATTTGTTAATGGCTCAGCTATCAAGATGTTTATCAACTTTTCTTGACAAATCCGGTAAAACGTTTTAAGATTGGTCCACTCGTTTGATTTTATAATTTTTGAATTGCTATTTTCATCAGCAAATTAAAAACACTGAATTGGACGAAAAAAAAGAAAGTGAAAACTGTTTACTAGAAAATTCGTTGATCTCGTGACGCACAGGTGTGCTGGAGTGCCTCTTTTTGGGAATGCAAAAAATTTTTGCCCAGATGTAATCTTGTTTTTCCCAAATAACGTATAAAAAGTCTTAATGTTAAGACTGAAGCGTACCATTGTAAGCAAATCAATATGTCTGCATGTCTAATTACCGTGCAATCGTCAAATATCAGTAACAAACCAATTTGTGCGTTGAGTCGTGCGCCTGCAATTTTTCATGTACAAATTAAATTCAAGGCGGCAACGCATTGCCGCGCAAGTTTGTTGATTTGGATATCTCCATCTCGTTGATGAATTACAAACTGACAGATTTCTCAGCCCTGAGTTTGAAATTACTATTGTTTATGCACCTCTATATTACCAAATCATATAAATAGCCAGGTGAATAAATGCAATCCTTAAAAGAGTGTGTCGCTATGGGGATCAAGCCTTATGCCCAAAACTAGCATTCGTATTTTTCATTAGGCCTACAGCTTCTAATCAAGACTTTACAACTTCTAAAGTGACGTTATGAAAACCAAAAAACGACTCCAGTTTAGACAGTTGAATGTGCACTAAACACAGCATGCCAATAAGAAATAGCCATATGCAACTGATTCAGACATCAATACTGCATCCCAGATGATCAACTACCAAAGAATGTATACAAATGCAAATTTCCAATAACAAATGACTTATAACCACAACAAGAATATTTTATTATAACAGCAGTGCTTCACTGGACTGCATTGATGAATTATGCTGTGAAATAGATAGTTCAGTTGCCATTGTTCATAAAAACTTCACTTTGCAGCATCATATTGAAACATTAAAATTTGGTAGGATGCAACATGTCAAATTCATTGCATGAAACAAATGGAAAATACGAAAACCTAAACAGTGTGAAATCACAGCTACAATACTATCACACAAAATATTGCGGCTACAGTTACGTGGTTAATTGTATTTATATGAATACTTCAAAGCAAAAGATTCACACTTGTGAACCTCACAACATCAAGCAAATTTGAAACACGAAAACTTTACACATCATGTCACAACTACACCACATTATTATCACAAAACCATTTGCACCTGCAAATTTATTAGTTACTACTTCGAACAATGATAACTTCACAGTACTGAATCAAACCTGCATTATTATAAAAAAAAGCAATTCACGACTGCTTTAACTAAGTATGCCTATAAAAGCATAACATCAACAAATGGAGCCTTGAAAACTTCACAGCATGAAACAAACCTGAAACATGAAAGCTTCACAGTATCAACTTACATCTTTTACAGCTACATTTTTGTTGTTGTAGCTAAAAAGCACTTACCAGCATCACCAATTTCATGTTCACAAAGTTAGGGTTAGTTAGAATGGTGGCCTTCCACTAGATGTTCCTAATTTTAAAATATTTCGAAGTCTACCCAAATTTGTATGACATTACTTCAATTAGCCCAAATTTGATTTGGGCTGTTGCAATTCACCCAAATGTTTATAACATGCAAATCTAAATGAACCTCTTGTACTTCACCCAGATCCTTTCAATTCCAAGAGTACCCAAGTTTGAATGAAAGTGTTTCAATCACACAAATTTGATTGAGTTTGTTGAAATTTACCCAAATGATTCTAGTTTTATCTAACTTTGATTAAAGCTTTTATAGTTCACTTAGATGTTTACAATGTATTCGAATTTCAATGGAGCTTTTCTATATAGCCCAACTTTGAATATGACTGTTTGAAGTTACCCACAACTGAACGAAGCTGTTACAAATTGCAAATTTGGTTTGGCTGATGGACTTTAGCCAGTTATGTCCAATTTACATTGCCTAAATATTTTTAATTCCACCCTAATTTGTATGAAACTTTTCTCATTTGGCCAGATTTAATTGAAGCTGTTGGGCCATACCCAAATGCTCCTAATTTACCCGAATGTTTCTAATTATACCCAAAATGTGAATAATGTTTTTGATTAGCCCAAATTTGATGAAGACTGTTGAAATTTCCAAGTGATTGCAGTTCACTTATAGGAAGTGACTAGCTTGCCATTAGACAATGTCTATTTTGCCATTAGAGGAAAAAAATGGCAAAATAGTCTCAACAAAGCATTTGCCATTGATTCACTGTAAAAAAAGTGAGTTCTTTTTTTAAGAATTGAGGTAATTTACTTGGAGAAATACCCCACAATCAAGGGCAACTTTTACCTTTGACCAAATCAGGTGAGGTATTGCATGGAACTTACCCAAAACCAAAAATATTTTCACCCCACTTGCAAGAACCCCACTTAGGGTAACTTCAGAGTTTTTGGTGTAATTCTTCTTGTTGCCCAAATGTATGTTGGGTGATACATCTTTGTTACCCACGAACATGAACTGTGGCAACATAGACAGTGCCTCAGTTAAATGCAAATTTAGCTGCAAAAATTGTCCAAATGTTCAAAAATTTTCCAGCGTTGGGGATGCAACCGTATCCCTGCATCCCCATGCCGTACGCTTATGTCGCGACGCAAATGGTTTAAATCTTGTTGGGCAATGAGTGGTTAATCGTTGGCCTGATAATAGCGTAAATGTGAGAAATAAAAACTATGAAACGTACCGACGGACTAGAGGTCTTCATTCAGATTTGTTACTATTTTTCATTTATAGTTGTCTGTGTTAGGTACATGTAGAATTTTACTGTATAAATTATTTCTTGGTGTTCACAAGAAGGACAAAACATTACAACCAAAGTCTTCTATGCCAGGCCGTTTCTATAAGAGTCAACAGAAACATCTGAGCATTTATTCTTTTAATGCCATTGCTTACCTTCATGGCCTTTAACAATTTAGAACGCCATCAACTTTATGTCAAGAAAACTTTTTCGGAAACTTTTCCGATGGTTTGTGGCCAAGAATGGTTTGTCCGATGGTTTGTGGCAAAGTCTTTTTGCTGTCTTTTATAAATGGCAGTTGCTTACTGTTCACTTTCTAGAATTAAAAGCTCCAGGTCTTTTGTATGCTTTCGAAGATTCAGCCGACAGCAGGGGCGTATCCAGCCAGTGAGTTTACGGGGGGCGATTTCAGTAATACTTGGCAGTCAAGTCTCATTACGGGTGCACTATTGTAAGACAGATGAAGTATGCTTCACAACACTGCTGTGACACAACTGTGGACGGCAAAATGGTATTCTATCCCGAATACTGTTTTCCGAATTGTAAAAAATCATTGTGAAAAAAGCTCCTTTGGTAGGTTTTAGAGGGGGGGGGCGACCGCCCCGATCACCCCTTCCTAAAGTTTTGTACAGGAAATCTATTTAACGCAACACTAAGCATCCTCAGTCCTAAAATCTTACAAAACAGAACTTAATAAATGTGTAGTTTCTGAAGATACTGAACTACAGTAATAAACAACGCGATACAGCAATACCACTTATGTTGCGCGACACATGGGTCTTGCAGTGAATGACTGCAAACTCATGTTGATTTGGTCATTTTTGCGATGATGTCAAATCTGAAAAGATTTATGGTCGAAATGCCTCAAAAAAGCGTTGAGGGTTTTTAGGAGAGAGCGGAAACAGCCATCAATTGTCGGGTTGCGGGTTAGTGAGCTATCTTGTCAACTCTTACGGCTGTCCACAAACAAGCACGTTGCATTGGATCAAAAACTGACAATGCCTGAAGTTACTTGTGAGGATTTCACAAGCAACGGAATTTCCAGAATATCATAGTTCATTGTTTACTTTCTACTGCAAATATGTGGTGAAGCATCACATACCTGAGTTTTTTGCAAACAACCTTCTCAACTGAAACACAAAATTGCCACAAGTCGAATGAGCTTGATGTCACTGATAACAAGCATTTTGCATAAGATGAAAGTATCTTGTTTCTTTAGTTGAGATTAATCAAAAGCGTTCGCCAAGGTCTCACATTCTCCCGCTTTTAAACTGAAAGTATTGATACTAATGACTTTGTCAGCGATCTCGCTTGTTCATAATGTCGGTTTCTTTCTCAAGCTATTTAGTTCACTGCAGCTATTTAGAACAACTTGGCAATGCATGCCAACCGCACGTTTCCCAAAGGCTATGTTTAGCCACTGTAAAATGTTTTGGTTACGTTCGACTTGCTGCGTAAAACCCCTGTAATTTACTTTGTTTAAATTTTTTGATGAGACTTTGCTAAATTAACTAACTTCATTGAAGTATGCACTTTCCACGATGGGTGTAAGCAAGGAATCGATCAGCAAATTTTTAATAGGAAATCGATTTCACGCATCCTCAGTCCTGAAAATTGCAAGCAAAGATTACGGGTGAAAAGTTGAAAGGCTGAAGTAACAGCAGAGAAAAAACAGACTCAAGACTACAATCAAAATTTCGTAACACAAGCTCATAAATCATAAC
>JGI24022J15233_10000385_pt1 | contig 26727 bp, 20 predicted proteins | sample Ectturendosymbi2_FD_15233 | JGI IMG/M metagenome (IMG submission 15233)
GCTCACATGACCTCATCACCATCATGGCCTCATCACCGGCTCACATGACCTCATCACCATCATGGCCTCATCACCGGCTCACATGACCTCATCACCATCATGAGGCAACAACCTCTGCCCTGGTTAGGCCACGTCCATCGTCTGGAAGATGGTCATTTGCACAAGGATATCTTTTACGGCGAGTTCTATAACGCGCCTCGTAGAACTGGCAGACCCAAACTACGCTATAAAAGCATCATCAAGCGTGACGTGGCGAGCTTCCACATCTCTCCACAGTCATGGGAAACACTTGCTTCCGATCGCAACAGATGACGTGCCTCTTTGAGTTACGGTTATTCATTGTCAGTTACAATATGCTTGGAAGAAACAGAAGCGCCGGGCTCATGGTCGTCAACGATGGGATGGGCCGGCATAGTAGTAGACAGAAGTTTCTGATAAATGTTTATGTCACTTGATGTTCGTGGCCTTAGTTGTTTTGTAAAAGCAATTGGGTGCAAAATGTCTTCTGTGCATGAAAAACGTGGATAGCCAGTTTTGTTTATTGTTTTATTTAGCGTCTAGTTATGAAGAACATTAACCAAACCTTTTATCTCACTCCTGCTGTTTCCTCGCGCAGGCCTACCAGGCCCAGGCCTTTCTGGTCCGGAGGATGAGGCAAGAAATCCTCGCTCTCAGAGCTCGAGTGGCTGTGCAGGATGACGTCATAATGAAACTACGTGCGGAACTCGAAGCGGCACAAGACGCGAATGTGACGAAACAGGAAGAAAGTTTGCGCAAGCGTCTGCGCGATTTGAAGAAAGCTATGGTTAATCTTGAGAATGAAACCAAGATCGAAGGTAAGGACGTATAGCTCTTGCCTTGCAAAGTTGCATTGTTGTTGCAAACACTTGCTTATTCAAGCAGCAGGTGGACATTGTGAAGAAGTTTGACATGGCTTGAAATACTACTGTAATGCAATTCCATTCAGGCAAGCAGTTGATGGTACTGTAATTTGTTATGAACTTGCGGGTATTTGATTTTAATTTACAAAAGTCATACTCAAGGTTTTTCTTTAATCAAAACAAATGCAATGCGTAGGCATGCAAACGAGATGATATAGTTTGAAATTTTTAGAATATAGCCGTAACATGTTTAAATACACGGTTTGTAATTTTTCTCAATGTACTCAAACAATAAAACTTTATATTTCTTGCTGTCCAATGTTAAGGCGACAACTTGTTTGCAGATGGATCAGACGTCTCTTCCTCAGCAGAAGATAATGGTTCAGCAACCAGCTCATACAAGCAGCTTACTGAAGTCGAGAAACAGTTTGATTCTTACAAACGCTCCTCCGCGCCACAGGAAGAATCAGGAACGACTGTTTGCAGGAACGACTGTTTGCCTTTCTCTGAAATCACGACTAAAATTAAACAGGATGACTTGGCCGAGTTAACGCTGAAAGAGATTACTCACTGCTTTGTATCCAGCATGGACAGTGGGGAATACACATTCAGTGGAACAGCTTACTTAGTGACAAAAGTCATCGATACCATCCCCGCTGCACCATCTGTTGAAGCGGTGCTGAAATATGAAGAGAGAATCAAGACATGCCAATATCCTGAGATGGTTGCCAATCTATATTTTTGCCCTGCGCAAAGTTGCACGACTGTTGATCGGTTTATGGCTGTTTTGAGCAAAGGCTTCAGTTCCGGAGACTTTGTCGAAAGTGAATATGGAGTTGCTCTGCACTTCACTCGTCACGCACGAGCAGCTGCCAGGTTCTCTCCTGCCGGAAAAATTCTCGTAGCGAAAGTTTGTCTTGGAAATGTGCTGACCGCGAAAACCTCCCATCGAACCGAATGCCCGAAAGGGTTCGATTCAGTTCTCACCCAAGGTCGTCTCGCCTCCTCTGAGCACCGGCCTCCATCTGGAATTGCGTATTCCCATTCGTGGAATGCAGGATGCAGTGAATATCTTGTGTTTCACCCTCACCAGGCGTTACCTCTTGCTCTTATTGAATACAGCCTTATTATGTGAAGCACCATCGGGAACTTCTGGTGTATTTTGCGGCATTCCGACCCGGCTTTACTGGCGATGTGCTACAAGTAAACATCGAAACCCGTTTGAAGGCTTATGTGCTGGAAATAAAACGATACGAGTAAATGAGAAATAACTCACTCAACGCTAGTTACAAATTTCCTGGTGATCTCCATTCAAATTCATCACTAGATTTTATGAGATCCATTCAACCACTTGCTACGACCAGGAAACGTGATTGTTATGCCGGGTACACACACGCTACAGGATTGCTTGATCTTTTGCGAGCTAAGGGTGGGAAATAAGTATTGTTGCTATGTGCGTAGTGTTGCTTTTAAGAAAATTTCACATTGAGCAAATATCTGTTTTAGCGAACATTAATATTTTAAGGCTGAGTTAGCAGAGTTCTAGATGAATTACCAACTTTGCGAATTCTTAGAATAAGTATTAAATCTTATCAAAATACGAACAAACTACACATCTGATTCAAATAGCTTCTCATTCGATATACTCAGAAGCGTTCTGTTCCTGCCCAAAAAATGTTCATGAATTATTACTTTTAAATTTTGAATGTTGCAAGTGCGCAAGAATGAGATTTCACTGCGCAGTTGTCTGGTCGTAGTCCGCAGTTGCGCACCTTAAAGGTTTATTCGATTTTTCTTCTTGACTATTTGTATTTTGCTTACAAACTGATTTATTTTGAGGAAAAAGTTTGAAAGAAATAGCCCGAAATTTTCTAGTTGCTGACATTGTCTTGCTTTTTGTGCTTCCTGCAAACTTCCTGAGTTTATTCGCTACACTGTGTTTTTCAGATTAAAGTTGCGTTAAAGTTAGTAAATCGCAGGTGTGTCGAAAAATGTCATCTGTCAATGATATTTCTGACACTGAAGCTTCTCCACCGGACGAGACAGCACCGTGTGACGTAAGCCAGGTGCCTCGGACACTTTTCTACTATTTTGTAACGTTTTTTGACAGTTAAAACAATAACAAACAGTTTTTTTTTGTTGAGAATTAAACTTAGAAAACTAAAATCCCAAACGATTCGTAGATTCGAGAAATCGTGAAATTATTGAGTTTGTTTAGGTCTCGAGCAACGACCTGCATGGAAACGAGGACATGAAATCACGTGCTGATGACGGCGTAACTGCCGATGACATCATCATGTATGGAATAACTGAGGAGGAGCTGAAGCTCTGGGTCGCAGACGATGACGACAGCGCTTCTGATGTAGCTTCCACAGCTGGTTCAGTTTCTACTGTTGACGTAAGATGATAGTCGTAGCAATGTAACAACTGTTTAAAATCAAAATTACTGCTTTGTCGCTTTTTCCAAAATCTACCACATTGAAAGTTTAGGGATTGAATCCACCTTAACTGTCTTGTACACGTTTCCTTATGTTTACTTTGAGTTGACAGTTAACTAGGATATGTTTCATACACTTCAAAAGTCATAAGAACTTTTTTCGCTCCTCTGTTTTTTCAGTGCTTGGAGCAAGATTTAGTTGCTTTTGTTAACTTTAGTCAAAACCTAGGGTTCGGTTCCTGTCTGAACAGTTCCACACTTTTTATTGTCTTCGTTGACTTGGTAAAAAAATTTCAGCCCATGAAAGGGACGACTGTATTTTGGTTGATCAATTACTTCGTGCGGTGTTCTGCCAGGGTTCCTACGCAGTCTTGAAATGTCTGGAAAATTTTTTTTTGTTAGTATGGAAAAAGAAAATAATTTTCCAGACTTGATCTTTTGGCATACATCTTCATAATGTTTTGCTCAAGACTGATATAATTTAACTTATATCGTGTTGGATAGTATGATGCCTATATTTGATCTGGGTTGGGTAGGTCTGGAAAAAGTCCGGAAAATGTCTGGAAAAGGTCTTCAAAGCCTGGAAATTTATTTTCAAAATTGCATAGGAACCCTGATTTACTAAAATTTGTTTCTTGGTGAATGGTTGTTTAAAATTTTGAAAAGGTTACAAATGCTTTTTTCTCAACGAAACGCAAGAAAAAAGCAAAACGTTTATTTCTTGCGTTTAACAAATTCAAAGTTCGGCAGCATCGTCAGATGTATCTGTTTATTAAACTCAGCTTGTTTTTTCGCCAAGTTGTTGCAAAGCAATCAAAACGATGAAGCACTTGGCGAAAGTATGATAATACAGGTGTCGTTTATTTGCAGGAAAAACAAGACACAGAGGACACCAGAGAAGGTTTGCTTTCAAAGCTTTTAATGTAAAAACATTTTACTTTGTTGGTGTTTCCTGTTGCTGATCTTTTCTGATCCACATCGTCGTCATCAAAGCGTCATCAATGAACTAAATGTCTGAAGGAGATGCATTTGAATTTTCTGTGCAGTTTATCCGAAAATTCTGCTTTTTGTCCCCAAGTCTGTGGAAATGTTACGTTAAGGATATTCAATCTAGTCAAAGAGTATCGAAAAGGCACTGTAGTTAATCTGGTTTATTAGCGTTGAATGCTGTTCGTAAAACATTTCTTCGAAAACCCTTTTATCAACATGTACCTCCGACTTACCGGTAAGCGAAAAATAAGTGTTGAATAAAAGTGAACGATTTAGAATGACCAACAAACGATTGTTACCAAATAGTGAATTGGTCACTCTATGAAGCAATGTTCCTTGCGTTGCAACGTGTTCTTTTGCGATTACGTTGCAGCTTCAAAATGTTCAATTGATATGTCGAAGCTTGAATCTCTCTATCCTGGATGGAGGTTGCCCTCGGATGAGAAAAGTGTACAGAGAAGACGATTCGGTAAAATGGTGGAGAGCAGTTAATGTGTAGCAATTAGATATCTTAGAACGTGGTAGTTACTTTTGGAATTTTATGTAGGTGAAACTTACTCCATAAAATCATTGACCTGTAGCGTTCGTTGATGTTTTTTCACTTTTAAAATACTACAACAGGGGTGGTCAAACTACGGCCCACGGACCACATACGGCCCGCCGACCAGTTTAATCCGACCCGCCAAATACCTTGTACATTTTTTTCAATCACCCGACTACGGCAGTTGCATGTATCTTATTGATGTATTAAACTTTTATAAACCAAAAATGTAAACAAAATGGTGTGATTTTATTGTTATTATTGTGCTACAATACATTTTGACAACCTATTTTGCATAGATTACGTAAATCACACTGTATGCGGCCCTCCAGTGGCCAGGCAATCGTGAATTCAGCCCTCGGGTCAAAACGTTTGGCCACCCCTCTACTGCAAGTTCGTACATAAAAGTCATGATTTCGTCACAATCGATTCAAAACTTTGTTGTAAATATTTCTGAGAAGGGAAATTCCACGAACTATTGAGGGGGCGGTGGTATCAGGTCAAATAGAATGTTTCTTGTCTTAGTATCAAGGTACTTTATTGTTTGCGAATTGCTTATTGGCCTGCCTCGACAATGGTAGAAATCTTGTGTTTCGGTCTTTGCGGTTGAAACAGGTGGAACTTGCCTCTCACGATTTGGCTTCCATGGCATTAACATTGCTGTGTTGCTCAAACAAGTACTGGGATCTTATCTAAACAAAGCTAGATTTCTACATCGCACGTTCGACTTCATCCTTGTCTTTTACTCTGCTAGACTCACGCGAAGCAATGCCAGATGTTAAATTTGCTTTTATTTGTTACGTATCTGGCTTCTGCGATAGTTCGGTGGTGGACTGCAGGGTTCAGTTCACAGCCAGTGATTTAAACGTCGGTGAAACTTCATCAGCAATTGACGTCAATCCCCAAACAAGAGACTTATTTCAGGGAACGACTTGCTTCTCATCATTCGTCGTCAAAAATGAAACGAAATCCAATGCGTCCCTAACAGGCGATAGCTTTCCTACACTATTTGAAGTATACAGGAAATTGCAATGACATGCTTTTTTTAGAGGAAATAAAGAAACGCCAGATTCCTGGACGAACAATAGAAGATTTTATTCAAGACATGAAGCAGAGAGCCTGCGATTCGAGAAAGTTGGTCACTTCTCGGAACGTGGAAGTGACAGGCTCTTCTTCACTTTCAACTGCTTCCAGTCTTACTTTGTCAAAAGCAATTTCTCAAAAGCTGGAAGAAGCTGAGAAGACAGAACGTAAAGCCTCCCATGAAGAATCAATGATGCATGAATCGAAAGAAGCAACGAAGCATGACTCAGATGACGCAAATCAACACGTCATGGGAAAAGCAGTGAAGCGTGGCGAGGATGAATCCGTCAAAAATGTGGAAGATGGCGTCGCTGATCAAGCAGCAGTAAGTTTAATGGAACCTGCACCGGAAGATTCAGTGGAGCATAAACCGGAAGATGCCGTGGAGCATGAACCGGAAGATGCGGTGAAGCGTGACATGGAAAAAGCAATGGAACGGAACGTGCAAGATGCAGCGATGGATCAACCCAGCGTCCACTCGAATGATAAAAAGCTCCCTGGAGATGACCTTGATGGTAAGCTTGTGTGGCTGAAGGCTTACTTGATCATATTTATTCTGTTCACGTTTGTACAAACCCCAGTGGCTTTCAATAATTATTTGATTTCACGGTCTTTTAAAATCTAATGTGTCGGGTTAAACTATTTGACAAAAGTTACCTTTGAAACAATTTGAAAATGGCGATGTTTAAATGCAATTGCTGCTTCAAAAATTTTGCAAGTAAGCAATGTAATCCCTTCTGCAGCTGAGCAATTTGTTTAAATAGAATGTTAAATGCGCATTGATCCTATTAAGGAAAATTGTGGCAAGATTAAGATATCTTGAACTACTGCATTTTTGAAAATGCGAATGATTGAAATCATGTTAAAGAAGAACAGTTACTGATTGATTCAATTTGCACTTGAAAATTTATGAATGATTTTTGAAAAAGACTAATCGAGAAAAATAACATTTTTTCGAAAAAACATAACTAAGCCAGGAGAAAAGGATGTATTGCTACCTTTGCTGTAATGCATCCATCACCCTTATCGGGCTCTCAGCATTGCGAATGCTTGCCTTACTTCACTTGTGTCAGTGCCCAGCACAAGACTCTGAGGCAGTGCGTATTGCTTTCCGAGTCTTTCACCTGATGTTCGCAGCAGTCGTTGAATCCTCTCTTCAGCCTTGAAAAGTACGAGCTCTTCCAATAAACTGCTCGTGAACTCGCGACAGGTGTTACGGCGGAATGGGTGGACCAGGAACACAGCACATCAACCAAAGTCCCTGTTGCGTCACTAAAAGAAAACTTGAGAAACTCACAGCACGTTGCATTTTTTGAAATAAACTTTTCTTTATCTCCGCCACTCTACTTTTCGCGGTCGTGAAGACCGACTCATGGCGAACATTCAGATATTCTGCTTATTTTGTGTCAGGTCATGACTTGTGTGATGAAAGTCAGAGTTTGCGATTAGGACGCTCTGCCGCGTGATATTGAACGGCTGCCACAAGTGGAAGAACCACTACTTGCTGGGCCCAAGTTCTGTGCTTCACTAACAAAGTTACAAAGACAGAAGCGCTACTATCTGGATGTACATTAGTTTGCAACATGTACTCCCCACAATAGGTGTCAGCAAGGAATCTATCAGCAAATTTTTAATAGGAAATCGATTTAACGTAAAGTTACGCATCCCCAGTCCTTTTTCAAATAGAATGGCATTTAACCTAGTGCTTTTAACTGTAGTTTACACTTTAAAGCGTTTATCACTTTGTTTATACTCTCTTCCCTTCCCGAAATTAAAATGTCAAATGAGGGAGATTCTGCCATCCAAAAGCCATACACTAGTGCACCTCGCTTCTGTCAAACAATTAATCTGAGATTCGTGAAGTTATGTACATCTTGCGGGTATGAAATCCTTGAATGACTTTAGCGCGAATCCGATATCCGCAAACTTTATTGTAATGCATTTTGATAGCTTTTTATCTCAGTTACATGGTTCTAGGAGACCCAAGCTCTACAAATTATTTAAAAACCCTTCAAGTTTTTTTTGTCGTGTTGGCTTTGTGCTCACACGAAGCTCTANATGCTCGGCGGTTGGACACTTTTTTTCCCCGACTTGCATCTGATCAGTTCNCCTGTACTGAACAAGCACTAATTCGTATATTACAAATTGATGTTCAGGACTTTTTAGAAACTTTAAAGTGTTCTCCTAGTTGCAATTTTCTTGTTTTCACAAACCTCAACGACATAAAGGCTACAATTGTTTTGCTAGTGTTACGTATATTTTTCTTAGTTCAGGTCACCGGGGTTAAAACTGGGCTGGTGATCAGACTTCAGCAAAATGCTTAAATTAGGGGCGTCTAAGCGTCTTGGCCTCTGACTTTTACTTCTGTTGGCCATGTTGTTTTCCTTTTGCACGTGATGGTTTAATTTACAGGAGAATGTGTGTGACGATCTATGTACCATACTGCTCACAGCCGGCTTTCACTTACCACTGCTCTGTTCCTCATTAACCCCAGCATTCTTCTCAAAATACAGTTTGTGTTGATGGTAAAATATTTGGCAACTTTCGTCCGCTTGCTGCAAAACTGCACAGTCGGTGTCGGTCCGCAACTATTGCATTTCTTGTATTCCAGCACCAACAGCACAAGCTTTGTATTTGGAGTTGGGACGTGGTGACGAAGTGAACAAGAAGCATTCTGTTCCAGCAGAGGACAGAGTGTGAGTGTTTGTCAAACTGGTGTTTCGCATTTTGAACTGATAGTGCAATCAAAGTACTTCGACTAGTTAGCCATGGACTCAACTGACATACAACAATTTGAGAATACTGTTGCGCATCAGGAAAAATACATAAAACTTACCGGTGTGCAATGAATATGACGACTGTTACTGAACTAAGTTTTTATCAGAATTGCCATTGGTGAGCAAATTTATGTTGATGTTAACGTTGAAATACTTCACGTATTGTTGCGTCATCTCGGAGCGTCATCGCATGGTCGGCTGAGTAGCATTTGAAGCATTTGAAAGACTCAACAGATCACGTGACTATCGCTGTCAAACGTGATTGGTAGAATGTAACTTCAGTATTTGACCATATGCTTTTAGTGAAGAAATAAAGGAAAAAGTTGAGACTGAAGAAGAAAAGAGAAAACGTGAATGGGAAGAAAAAGAAATGTCTAAATTTCCCAGGTGAGCAATTTACAAACTTAACGATCATTCAAGACACTTTCTAAATAAATTAATCAATGAAAATAGCGTCGTCTGCCCATTCAACTTAATCTCTTTCGGCTAAGGCTGCTCATATGTTCGAGCTAAAAAAGTTGCTAAAACATTCATTCGTTTTATCACTTTCCTTTAAAGTTTGCGTCTGTAGGGTCTCTTTTCATTTAGTATCGCAGGCATTTACTGTTTTTGCATGAACCGAGCAGCATTTCATCCGGTGCCGTCATTGAATTAATTCGGGTTTGATGAGAAGCACTTTCCAAACTTCGCTTTAGCAAGTTGAGTTTCCTTATTTGGTTGAAGCCCACAGAAGAGAAGCGGACCGTCTCCTTCACAATCGATTCCAACTTTAGCTTGCTCCCATGATTATGCAACTACTGTTAAGGAAGTTGAAACGCTGTGCTATTGCATTCAGCGAAATGTGAAGGATACGACCAGCGTCTGCGAACCTAGAGTAGGGGTCTCAAAGTGCTCCGAGGGCCAAATCAAGGCTTATAAACAAGCCGAGGGCCGCATTATGACGCTGATCTAACAATGGCGAAACCTGAACCTCAATAGAAACAGCTTTTACATCTTGTTTCCTGCGAACGGCAAAGCAAATCAAGAGCTTGTTCACTCGCTGGCCGAGCGTGGTCCGCCGGCTGCGGGTTTGAGACCTCTGACCTAAAGTGACGTTTGAACGTGTTTTCAATCATTTTGTTTAAACGAGGAATCCCAGGTACGACTTTAAAAAATGTCCGAATCATCTGGTCCCATTCATATCAGTTATTGCCATCAGTAAGAATGGGTAGTTATTATGGCACAACACAACAGAACCTTGCTGCTGCGTGCTGAAGGTTTGTAACATGGTTCTTGTGCACATCTCTGTGTTCGTTGTTTGCAGAATGACCAAGCAGGCGTTGAAGAAGATATGCAAGGAGCACAAGCTCTACTCAACCCCTTATCTCAACGACAACCTGTACCTCCATTACAAAGGTAATGTAGTCGAACAAAGTCGAAATTGCCTGTTTTTACTGAAATGAGATTGCAACGGATGGTGGGAAACAAGATGACGGTTTCAGAAACGTCACTTCCGTTTCCTCTGATGCGTTGGATTTTGTATAACTTCGCGCCTCGAGTTTGCCATGAATTTGTTTCTTACGTTCTGTTGCTGACACAAATGATGGTCAGCTTCAGATATTTTGCTGGTTCAGGTTGGTGGAGGATTGAGAACTTGGACGAATACACCGGACTCAAGTGTATTTGGCTTGAAGTGAATGGACTGAGAAAGATAGAAAATCTTGATAAACTAACTCAGTTGCGGTGAGCTACACTTTGTGCTAGAACGTACGACCCCACGAAGCCATGACGTGTGTTTGGTGATCACTTATCCTTCCTTGTTGCTTTGAGCTAGTTGACAGGGTAGTGCGAACTTGTGTCATGAACTTAATGTTTTCATCACTGTCTACAGCTTAACAATAATACAGTAGTTTAAACTGACATTCAGTAATATCGTTTTCATTGGCCGTGATTTTCATTATAAGTCTATTTAGCACTACCGCTTTTCGTGTACCGACATTAAAGCAGGCACTTTAAGCTGTTATCAGTCAGTACCAGTCACAACTTCCGTTAAAACCGTTGTGGCTCCAGTGAGTGTGCACGTTCTAGATGATTAGATAGCTCTGCAAGCAGGGAAGTGCTGATCAACGAACCGGTTGCATTTGTGTTTTTTGCTCATTCCATCAACCTCTTCTGTGTACAAGTGAATTCCGCCCCGTGGTGTTTTTGACAGAAATATAAACGTTCCAAAGTGAGTTTCTAAATAGATTTTTGAAACTACTGATTTTTAACTTTCGAAAACCGGTAAACCATCTTACGCGTTTGTTTAAAACAGCAATAATGTCCGACCCGCTGTTCAGCTGAAGCTTTTCATTATTGCGTATGCACTGTAGCAATGCCAACCTGTCTTTGCTTGGACAATCCTAAATTCGACACATTTTATGCAATGGACTGTAGTTCTGGTTTATCATGTGTTACGTCCTTGCAGGCTTCCACGTGTTCACTGACTCTTCGGTGCAAAAGCGATTTCTACTCATGTGTTCCTCTGCACTGGATTGATTTCTAACTTCCCTTGTTCCATTAGCACTAAAGTTGCCTATGCCATCACAGTTCGGGAGTGATTAAAAGATACTATACAGTCGTTATCGTTGCAGTTAGGAGGATTCGAACGCTTTCAGTAGTTTTAAACCAAACTTTGATTTGCCAGAATGAAATTAAGTCATTCAATGTGAGTTATTAAGATAGTGACATAATTCTGGCCCAGCAGGGCATTTCGACAGGACATAGCTACTAGCTAGTATAAAACAAGTATAATCACAACAGAAAATTCGCCCTGATGCACAGAACAAGTTAGGTGTTTATGGTTTGGACGAAAAGGCAGTGCCTCGGTATTGATTTACTTTCACTCTGTTGCTAATGTTGGGTGATACTGCGATTTTTGACGTCTCTAAAATTCTAATTCACAAGACTGAATTACACACAAGTATGATTTGCTGTTGACTTGGCATAGACTCCATATTAACTGCGTTATTGCAGTAACGAAAACGATGTACTGTGATGTAACACGGGTACATCACGCATCACTGCGCCCGTGGAATGAGGTTGGCTTAGATTTGAACATAGCTTCAAAATTTAAGGAATAATTGCTTTGTGCCACTCATTTTTCTATGAAGAATGTATTCTTCATGCTTTTTGCAGATGTCTGTATCTTCAGCAAAATCTAATCGACAGAATTGAAAACTTGGAAGGACTTCAAGACCTTCGAGTCCTCAACCTTTCCAACAACCAGCTTCTGAAAGTGGAAAACCTTTGTAAGGGACTAATGATATACTTCCAGCACTTGAGATCACTCACGAAATCCTAATCTAACAAAGTTCTGTGGCAAGAGTTTTTGCCCATGATGTTAATTTTGTTTATACAACAAAGCATAGGTAGCTTTACTGCTGAGGACAGAAGAAAGTGAGGGTCAAAATGTTTTCTAAGTTTCAGCGATACTTTAACCTTTATTTTTAAGTGAAAAAGTTCACCTTTCCATGTTAATGGTGATGACCAAGATAGCTGTTTAATATCAGTGAAGGTGGTAAAGCCGGAAATGCCTCTTCTGCTGTTTTTCATGCTAGTGTAGTGTTTTTGCATGTTGAGAGCAGAAACAACACATTATTTTCATACATAGCTTGTCTGCCCCTGCTGGAAAGTGTCCAGCTCGCCCACAACCACCTTGCGACAGTTGAAGCTTTGGAACATTTGAAAGATTGCCGAGCGATATCTGTCTTGGATCTCTCACACAACCGTATTGAGGACCCGGGCGTTGTCGATGTCTTTGAACAAATGGAAAGTTTGGTAAAAATATTTCATTTTATTATCCAATTATTAACACCAACTTCTTCCAGGAAAAAAGTAATAGTAATTTTAAGTGAGTTTCTGTGTTTCGTGGCGGTGTCTAAAATTGCTGCTTGTGGGGTGCACGATTTCACAAGTCATTGTAAAATTAGCGCAATTCACAAGCTGCTCGTATCATTTTTTGTTTCTTTTAATGGGAGTTTCTTATAGGAGTTTCGCGAAATACTAAGTAGCAACCGTCTCCGAGACGTTGTACTTCTTCCTTGTTATGCAATAAGCGCGTTTGTTACGAAATCATTTTCAGACATGGTAATCTATTGTGTTGATTCTTTACGTCGTAAGTTCTGTTTCTCATCAAACTGAAATACCATCTGCTTGAGGTGGAGAATTGAGGAAAGTAAGTTTTGCGTAGCGCAAGATGTCAGTGATCGCTACTGTCTGTTTGTTGTGTGGCATGGGTCAGTATTCCGCCCACATCCCCTGGGTGACTGGTTGCGGGGGCTACGTGGGTGAATTCATTCACGATGACCAACCCCACATAGTTTGTGCAAAAATAAACCTATTCTTTTTACATTTTGCAGAGAGTTTTGAACTTGATGGGAAATCCTGTTGTGAAAAGGATCAAGTTTTACCGGAAAACATTGACCGTCCGGTTGAAAGAACTCACTTATTTGGATGACAGGTTAGTCCTGTTCCTCAGTAATGTGTTGCAGTAGACTGAATAAAATATTGTTTATCGCAGTCTTTCATTTGTTGCTGAGTAACAGACTTTTTAAACAAAAACATTTGTTTTGTTGCGGAGTTTTTATCACGATTTGCATATTTTGAACCAGTGTGGAATTCAGTGCTTTTAAAATCATTTGTATAAAATTTAGTCACTACCTTGTCTGCTAATGGAATTTTGTTTCACGCGTCTGCGCATGAGGACAGCGAAGATTTCTTCTACTCTGGGAGATTTGAGGGCCACGCGTATACGGCAATCTCGCCATAAGCTGGTGATTATAATCGCGTCGCTCTGGGGGAAAGAGCACGAACTGGTCGAGAAAGCCAAACGATGTTCCCGGATGTCGTTGGCATCTCTTTGACAAAGCGTCGTGGTTCAAACACTGTTGAACTGGGCGATGGGTGGAAACTCTTCTACTCCGGCGTTGATACACCAAAGTTCTCTACTCCGGCGTTGACACACCAAAGTTTTCCCAAACTGGAGTTGGGATGTTGGTTCTCCCTCAGCTGAAAAACAGTGTTGATGAATGGATCATACTAGGAGGAAGAGTGTGTATGTTGAGGTTGAAGTTATTGGGCCGCTTCCTGTGGGGTATAGGACAGTTAGGCGACGCCTGATCGGCGACGAGCCGTTTTGGTGATGTTGGTCGCAAATCTTTTATACGAAAAAAGTGTGTTTTTGAAATACTTCACAAGTTTGACTATAAAGGATGTTTGTTTGCCCTGAAACCTATCTGAACCTAAGCTAAAACCCTATCTCTGTACCTAAACCCTGAAACTACGTTTGGGCCAGTTCTCGTGAGCTAAACTGCACTAGATCTCGGGACAGTGTTGAGCAGCCATCGCTCCTGCCCCTTCTGGTTGAGCCGGGAAAGTGGGGGCGAAGCTGCTCTGTCAGGGTTAGTCCCCAGTGGAGGTCGGGGGAGGAGCGATAAAGGGTCTCGCACTCTTTGTTTCAACATTGCACATACCTACCCCACGCTGCGTATGCCATCAATCCCACGGTGTGACGGCCAAGCGGGATGGATCGTTTAGCCGCAAATAGCAGGCTCTCGCAAAATTCTTGGTTTGCCTTCTCGATGTTTGTTGTGTCCGGAGGTGGCAATCTCTCAACGCATCCACCTGTGAGAAGGCAACAAGCGCTTCCAACCAGCCTTTAGTTGTGGGCAGGAACCTTGAGCTCCGATGGCCTTATGAGGGAGGGCCGATGTTGTGACCGCGGGAACTTTCCTAGAACACGTCTGTCCGGCAGTCGGTGGTCCTGACCGAAACTCACGAAGGCCAGGTCCGGGTTGGTGCCGACGTTCCAGTAGAGATGCTGCCGAGCCTTGGGAAGGGAGTTTCCCTGTCCATCCAGCACGCGTAACAGTGGTTGCTGTTGTAGCAACAGACAGGTTTAGCAAGCATTTCAATTTCGTTCTGATTTCTCAAATAGTGAAATGTTCCACAATAAATGTACCTGGTGCTTGAAAATTCAGCCCTTTCATGACCGCTGTCGAAAATTCGCGACGTACTTTAGAGTACTAAGTGTTTGTTTATGCGTATGAAAGCGCAACACGTGTTAACAAGGTAGTGGGCCACGCAATTTTTACCAGACGTTCTCTGGGCCACGTAAGAGAGAAGGTTAAGAAACACTGCGTCACATTGCCGTGTGTCGCTGAAATGGTAATGTGAATTATTGCTTGTTTTTTTTCAAGGCCAGTGTTTCCGAAAGACCGCGCATGCGCAGAAGCATGGCACCGCGGTGGGCACGAAGCTGAAAAAGAGGAGCGGCAGAAGTGGGTGAACCGAGAAAGGAAGAAAATACAGGTTTGCAACAGTGCAGGTGTCTCTTGTTGTTGGTTGCCTGCGATTCTTGAATGTGATTGTTTATTTTCAGGACAGCATCGATTACCTTCACAACATTCGGATAGAAGCTCAAGCCAGACGTGAAAGAGAAGGCGTAACATGTGCGAATCGTTGTGGTGCTATTTATTATAAGATGTATTTCGTATTAAGTCCCATTTTTGAAGTTTCCTCTTTGTTTGAAGTTTTTACTAAAAACTGACCAAATGCCAATGAAACATTTCGGTGGCTTTTATATTAATCAGAAAACGTTTAGAGAAAATTACGCAATTTCTGGACAATATAGAAAAGAGTAATTGTTGCTGGTAAATCCCAACAAGTAATGTGCCGAACATCTATTGCTGTGATAAGCAGGAAATATCATGAAACTCAGTTCCAGTGAAAGGGAATCGATTTTGGCGTGATGGATATTTTGTTGTAAATACGACGAACATTGTGAATTAAACACTTAACAGAAGACAAACCTCGGTATTGAAAACTGCTTTGCAGTTTGGGTTGGTGACTTCAAAACTTGATTTGTGTGTTCATTTGGTAAGGTTCAGTTCAATAAAGGGTTCTTAATAGAGCGAGTCAGATGATAAATCGAGTATACGGATTACCTGTACTCGCTGTTATGGTCAACTCGATGTCAACTCGATGATCAACTCGATGCTTAGGTGCTAAAAATCGAGTAAGACTCGATGGTCGTGAAGCTCTGACGATCATCCACTTTGAAGTCATCGTTGTTTTCGACCTTTGTGAATCAAATAAATAAATAAATAGCTGCGATTATGACGTTGTATTTGTCCTTCCACCTTAAAAGCTGAGAAAGTGTTCAACGTCCCTTTTCTTAAATACCCCCCTTTTTTCCACGAATGTTAAAATTCCAGTTAAAGGACGAGAGAATGTTGATAAACCCGATGGTGCGATATTGCGTTTCGTCCATTTTCAACCGTTATAAACAGATGCGAATCGAATGAATGAAATATTAAACGCAATTTGGTCGACCGTTACTTCAGGTGATGACATCATCATATGTGGCGCGTGATTGGCTATTGCTTAGGTTCAGCAAATGATGAATCGAAAGGAGAGTTACTTTAGTCACATCGCCCTCAGATTTCCAAGACAAAATGTAGTGTAGCTCACCAACGAACAAAACTGTCAAAAACGCAACAAGATACTTTGTAGGAGAAAGTTATCATTAAGTTATTTGTATGTCTTCTAAGTTGACTTGCAGTGGCTGTAGATTGGGCTACAGGAGATATCCCATTGTTATGTGATAATAAAATCGACGTCATCATTGATGACAAAATAACTTCACACAGCAACGTTTGCCCCCTGCTGACTAACCACCATTATTACTCAACGTTAAGTTCTGACTGGCTTGGCAGAATGCGCGCAGTGCCTTTCCATGCCTTTAAAGCAATCACTGTGTCTGCCAATAAAATCGTTTTTGTCAATGGGTTCATTGAAGAAATACATTTGATCAACGTAGAAAAGTCGGGTGTTACTCTGTGACATACGTTTTTCATGAATATATGCGTTATATAAGTTATCTCTACGTTCAGTGGAATCAAATGTGGAACCTGTACCTATGTTCGATGACGTCATACCTGGAGAAAAAAACATGGATACAAAAACGAGTGACGAAACTTTGCACTGTGACGTAACAAGAAAGAATGAAGACGAATCAGCGCCAGTCCAAGATGAAGCTGAACATGAAACTCCAGGTGAGGCTTAGTGATTGATCGAATTTTTGACAAGATTTCTTTCTATAAATTGTCGCAGTCATGTAGTTGGTCATTATAAACTAAAACTCGTCTCGGGACAGTAATTTAGCAAAAAAGTCATTTTTATTTTAACGTTCATTTGTTTTCCCCCTCCATGAGCCACGACAACCACCTGCACAGCGCGCTGGTCGAGGGACTTGAGTTGCGGAAACAACTATCTTGGCTTCCAAGATTGTTTGCACGTAATTTTAATATCGCGATGGCAACATGTAGTTGCTACGCACGCGTCTGTGTTATGCAACACTTAATTTTGATGAGGTAATCATCATGGTTGTTGTTTCCAACCGCATAGTAAAACCTCCGACACACATATGTTAGTGACACTGAAGCAACTGCTTATGTTAGAGGTGAGCATTGATGTTGATTCCGTCAGCTGCCCTCTCTTGTGTGGAGCCACTATTTTCAAGTATGACCGCATGATTTCTGAAAATTTACTTCAATGAATGTTATTTGCAGCCATAATCCACCTTTTTCAGTCGGTCTAATGCGAATGCTATAGTAGATTGAGTCCTGAAACGTTGCACCTCCCCTGACTGAACCCCGATCGGAGGAATGTTGGCGGCGTTTTTTGTCCCATGGCCTCCTGTCCATTTGCAGCCACTTCCGCATCGATTGCATGAGCAGTTGTTATATAACAGCTCTATACACGCCTCGACGATCTGCATCTGTCTGATGCCTCGAAAATTTAATCCAAGCGTGTGCTTGCACGGAGGAAACCTTGTTACGCAATAATAGTGGTCGGCATCGCCCCCCACACGTGTCTGCAGACGTGACATGAAAAGTGACCGCTGATGTCACAAACCGTCGTGTGTGACGTGTATCAACGATGGCATGCTATTGGTTGTTGTCAGATGCTGTGATTGAGGAGGGAAGCAACAGCGAAGATAAATTCAACTTGGATGACCTGCCCGACCTGGAGGAGTTTGACATCGATGACATCACAGAAGACATAACACCTGTGGTGAGTTGTGGACCAGGATGGCCGGCGTTTGTACTGAGCAGGGGGGGTCGGTAAAGTCGGAAGGAACACAGCGTGTAACAGGCTCGACACCCCTTTTCTCTTTCTGAGCTTTACCTTGTTATGCAACATTAGTTTAAATCTGTGCGTTCAAGTCCAGCCGCAACTTATATTTTGGCTTCTCGTGTTTTTTATGTAAAAGTCTTGACTCTTTTTACATAAAAAACAAATATTGTTTCCGGCTCATCTAGCAACATTTACCGGATCTATGTCTGTTTCTCGGTTGTTTTTCAGTAAAATATTCTGAATAATTTCTAACGCGGGCTGGATTTTATTTCAAATATATTTAATGGAAAAGTAATTCCGCTGAATGCTTTTGGTGCCAGGCAAGTGAAAAGCCTCTGATCGAAGTGCTTGAAGACAACTATTTGAGTGAAGTTCAACGAGAGGTCAGTGCGATACTCGGTATACGCAGGGGGGTAACGAGGGGAGCACAATTCATTGGGCGCCGAATTACTGCGGTAGGCGCCAAATGACCTTCCGAAGAGAAGGCGCCGAGAAGTCCCAACAATGTCACAATTACTTTCTTGAATACCGTTAATTTTGCTGCCAAACGATATCAGGTTCGAACATGGTAGCACCAATCTTGCCCGGGCGCCATCTAACCTCGCTACGCTCCTGGATATACGGAAGTGTGTTCTTCTGCGCTGACCTTTGACCTGTTGCAGCGGTTTTTCACATTGCGATGCAACTCACAGCATTTTCGTTCAGCAGTCGAAAGTTTTTATAATATTATGCAAAATTACTTGTGCCACACGAGTGCTTTATTTCGACATGAAGCGGTGAACTATTTCGCTGAGAGAAGATCTTCTAATGTTGATTCAAGATTATATTGTCATTTTTGTTGTCATTTGCAAAGTGTCGTGCTTCTGTTACGCTTAATGTGCTCGTTTGACAGGCTTACTCTTTTCTTTACGGGTCATTTCGTCGCGTTGAATCGAATGACAATAAAAACGTTCAGCAGTGTTGTAATCTGAAGGCTCTAACTTGCATTGCGCTTTTCGCAAAAATTCTTAATCTCTCTCAGTTAAGTCTCGGTGCGTTTATAAATTGCACTGTGGTTGTCATCTGCAACTATAATGATGAAAGCGCTGCATGTGAAGCTGTAAAACCAAATAAAAAGTTTTATTTGCTCCTGCGTGGCCCACGACAAGTGCTTATATTTTGGTCAAGTTTAAGTTTAAAAAATTTTTGCGCAAATTTTGTAAAGATGGAAATATCTGCTTAGAGTTCGTTCATGTTGCAAGTTTGCCATCATGAGGTTGGAAAATTTGTTTTCGTTGCATTCAACGAGCGGTGTATACAGGGGCGTAACGAGGGGGGCGCAAGGAGGGCTCCATTCCCCGGGCGCCGAATGACTGCCAGGGGCGCCAAAAAGTCCTAACAATGTCGTAATTACTTGTTTCAATACGGTACATTTGCTTCCGAAAGTCCTCAGGTTCGAACATGGGGGTGCCAAACTTGCTTCTTGTCCCGGGCGCCATCTAACCTCGTTACGCCCCGGGTGTATAAAAGATTGCCAAACCTTTTTATGCTGAGTGCAATGTTCCGTGGTGGAGTGGTGGGCACTACAGTGAAAGTGTTCACTCAGCGAAGATAACGAGAAACTTCAACACTCGGGTTCATTATTCCAGAATACAATGTTTTGCTCATTTAAATGCTTCACAATATGTTACATCATGGAGTTGTTAGCATTTAGTGGATGAATGTCATGCATATGGTTTTAGGAACGATGTGATGTGGGCGGTACATTCAAACGGCTTTTGATCGAAGACGTCACAGACACAGCAAAGGTTGGTGCTTTCACGAACTTCATGTTTGTTTGTTTGTTGTCTACAAGTTCAATATCAACCATTAATTTGCAGAGTGATGATGCCACAGCAACACATCCTGATTGTGGAAAGAAAAATGAACCGGGGTCAGGTGAGGTCGTTGACTTTTCGTGTTGTAGTTCTGCGCTTGTGTGGAACGTAAATATGAACATAGAGCAGCGCGTGCGGAAGTATTTTGAACAATTGCTCAATATTATCTTCACTTCGTTTCGTTCAAAGTGCAGCGTAACAGAAAAACTCACTGAACTTTCTTTCGTCGGCTTTGTCGCGGATGCACACGCGCAAGGTTGGTAAAACACACCAGTGACTGCCTGCTGTGTAAGCCTGTAGACTGAGTCGTTGATAACTTTGCGTTGTCAACAATTCCCCACACTTATATCAAACTGCTTTAAAATCTCATTTTGACAAGTGACATGTAATGGTTCTTGGGGCAATGACAGGATGCACCAATACTGGTGAACTTTGGCACTGAGCTCCGCCTTCGGCCACTTTGCCGAAGAAATGTGTTTTGAAAAAGTAACCGATTATACTAATTTCATGATTTTGCAATACAATAGAATATGTCCCTATAACATCGCTTCATGGGACCGAAGAAAAAGCGTCGTTATAGGCGAACTGTCGTTACAGCCGAAACGCAACAAATCGTTCCTAAAATGGCTTTTTAGTTCAACGCCAAAGCCTGGCAAGGGTTAAAAGTGTACTGTGATTAAGATTACCGCTTACTGTATCGTTTTTTCGCGTATACTCTGATAAGAAAAAGTGACAAATTGTTTTGTCTTTATTATCGAAACTGTAGTTAACGTCGTTGTTGGAAAATCGAAATATTTTGAAAGTTTTGCCGTTTCTATTGAACGAAACAACGATGTCATACTTTCCCGGATCCTGCTTCTTTTGTTCGATAATTTACTCCACTGTTGATCTCTTGACCAAACTGACTACAAGTCACAACAACGCCTGATGCAGTAAAACTCATGCAACAATTTGCCTCCATTGCTGCTGATGACGCAATCCTTGATGCCATTCTTCCATCGCACCTGTCACGGATCAAAGATTGACCGCTTAACGTAACTGCGTTCTTGTTCGGACATAAAAAGATTTGTGCGTTGGCTTCACATAACCGGACTTTCACTTCAAACTGTAAAAAAAACTTGCAACTGTTGTTAAACACGAAAAAATATTCTGCGGGGACCGACAAAAAGCGTCGTTATAGGCGAAGTGACGTTGTAGCCGAACTCAATGCACGTAAAAGATAGGAATTCTACCGGAACCAAAGAAAAAGCGTGGTTATAGACCAGCGATGTACAACCCGAGGCCCAGTTTAGGTTGTAATTGCAGTAAAAGTATCCTACATACTGGTAACCAGTCCTTATTTTGATAATCTTGAATTAGACATGTTTGATGCAGGCAGTCCTCAGTAGCCCACAGTGCCACTTTATCACGTCTGCTACCATTGCAGTTGGATTCGAATGCATTCAGTATGTTAACTTAAGTTCAATTTAGCTTGCAAAGATCAAAGTAAGCTATTCAATGTGCGACCCCCACTAACATGTCATCCATTATGCGGCCCTGGTTAAGATAATGACACAATTTTGGCTCAGTAAGCCATTTGGGTTGGATATAGCTGTTATCAGGGCCGGCCCTAGCAGGTGCGGGGCCCAATGCAAGACCTAGGCACGGGGCCCCTCTGAGCAATAGTTTTATGACGTCATCGTGTTCAGTCAACCGTGCTGTATGACCATGGTAGAGCGCAGATATAAAGCCTTACCGCGGGAACTGAGCACGTTTGCTAACGTTCGATCATACAGGAAATTCGTCACTACTTCCAACAAGAGCGTTGTTTGTTAACAATGAGATTTATAAGCCGTTTCTACTGAATTTGAGCGCAAGGAGCATCTGGAAAAAATGAACAATCTACCTAAACACCATAGCGCGGGGCCCAATGCAGCTGCATCGGCTGAAGGCCGGCCCTGGCTGTTATAAACGAATTCTACTGTGTTTCGTACAGCTTTGTCGTGGATACTTGTGTAAGGTGATTCTTCCTGTGGCAGGTACAAAACTTGGGGATGATGTGGATTTAGAGTTCGGTCTTGACTGAGTGGCAACAACGTTGCTTGTTCGAAAGGTTGAAGGATCGAAACCCGCCGATATCGTTGCAGATCAAAATTTACATGCTGCTGTTCTTTACATTCATGCTGTGGAGAAGTCACTGTGTCCAGAGCTATTTATTTTTATATCTATACCGTTGTTTTTACCTGTGATTGGCAAACACAGTTTGTTTCGAATAATTATATCTTTGTACCTCTATTAGAGCGTGGTTATATTTTCACTGACACGTGGATGGTAATATCTGGTAAACAACACGTATTGCTATGAATCTGTCTGTTCCTGGCCCAGAAAACTCAAACATTTCAGGATAGCAGAAAAATTTAACATGTGACATGTTTTTTGAAAACATTAGAACACCATAAGTTTTATTGTAAAGAAATTGAAGTAGGTGAGTCCTCTGACATACTGGAGAGCAATAAACGACTTTAGCTCACACATGCTCACGTCAAAGTCATTAGTGTTTGCTCAAAAATCTTTGAAAACGATGGTTTTCAAAAACGGCGTTTTTTTTGAATAAGTATTGTGCACTGTATCGAAGTCAAATTGTGAGTGAAACATGTTGAAATGAGCTTTCGTGGCAATTTTTACATGATTTGGTGCTGAAATTCAGGTTATATTAAGGAAAACCATTTGCGCTATGCTTCTGCTTTGCACCTAGTTTGAGTGTAAGGAGATTGTAAAAAACAATGTACTGTTGAGAAAATCGTGAAACTGTGTCAGTANGTCATGAAGCAGGTAAAGTCTTTTCGTTTAAATAAGAGCATGTTCCTTGGAAGTACGTGCCATTAACAACCAAAATATTGTTGCANCCATAATGCTGCATCACTTCGAGCCAACGAAAGGGAGTCAAANTCGTGCGGTAGCAAAACGAAAACTTGACTCATGAAACGAGGTGAACGCACATGACCTGTACGCGAGAACACATGCGGCAGAACTCCGCAGAGTATCAGACGTAAATGACAGTTCGAAATAAGCCAGGCCGCATGTACAAAAACAATTACGAGTGTTAAAAGCACTAGATTTTCTGCATGCTTTCATGGAATGAGTTGACTGCGCTCTTTTTTGCGATGATTCAACCTTGCACGTATCTATAATATATTCAAGTAAGTACTCTCCACGATGGTGGTAAGCAAGGAATCGATAGGAAATCGATTTCACGTAAAATTACGCATCCTTAGTCCTGAAATATGCAAGCAAAACCAGCGGGTGAAAAGTTGAAAGGCTAAAGTAACAGCAAAGAAAACAAACAATCTCAAGAATGAAATGAATAAATCATAACACAAGCTCAAAAATCAGAATGTCTTAGCTGACAGACATCAAGGACGCCAGCTATGACAAAAAGAAACTGACTTAAACAATCAGAAAAAGTTTACTCAAATAAACATAATTACTAAAACACGTAACTGATTGATGCCAATGGTTAAAAACTACTCCAACCTCTTAAAATAACTAATGGTCAAATGAATAACAATGGGAGAGAAATTTGTCAAACCATGCATACAGTGTTTCCTCTGAGAAAATTTTACACAAAGCACATGTTTGATTTAGTTCACATGGAAGTTCGCAACAATGCGGACACGCAACTGGTGAAGAGTTTCAAGCGGTAAAAGGTTTATGCGATTTGTAGAAGATACAGGAGTGCAGTGGGGTGGCAACACATGGGAATGGTATTCCCAGTGGTGTGTTTAAGGGGAGGCAATTGTCTCGGGCCTCTCCTTGAGGTGTTACGCGCGTAAATTTTCCTTATTTTTGGTGAAAAACTTATTATTCACTCATTTAATATACTACATAGCAGATCATAAGTAAGTACTCTGCTTTCAAAGTGCCCCCGTACAGAAATTGTAATGTGCAGGTACTTTTCATTCAAAGGGGTCCCATAACAACTGCAACTGGAAGGAAATCTGCTTTCAAAGGGGCCCCAAACAGCCACTGAACTGTAAGTATTCTGTTTTTGAACTTCATTGAGGGGGCCCCTAAAAAATGTAGTGTATAAGTACTCTACTTTCAACGGGGCCGCCAACAGCAACTTTAATGTGTAAGTACCTTGCTTCCAAAGGGACCCCCAACAGCAACTGTAATGTGCAAGTACTATGCTTTGAAAGGGGCCCCAAATAGCAATTGTGATGCGGAAGTACCTTACTTTCAAAGGGGCCCTAACAGCAATTGTAACGTGTAAGTAAGCCTACTATGCTTTCAAAGAGCCCCCAACAGCAACTGTAATGTGTAAGCACCTTCCGTTCAAAAAGACCCCTAACAGCAATTGTAATGTGTTAGTACCATACTTTGAAAGGGGCCCCATCACCACTCCCAATAAGCAAGAAAAGAAAAGCTTCAAACCAACTTTTATACCTGAAAAAATGTAGGTTAAAATTTCTTCCAAAAAATTCTGAAAATACCCTATCAAATAAGAGGAAATATTTACACCATATGATAACTTTTTGTACCAAATGATAATTTCTTATACCAAATAATGTTTTTAGAGACTGGAGTATTTGGTATATTGATAATTTTTTATGAAAATGCCATAGTTGAACAGAAAGTATCGAAGTGGAGCAACAAAATAAGGAAAAAGACAGGATAAAAGTTGATGAAAAATGTAGTGGTCTCCTGGACAGATTTGTTGTTGTGCAGCTTCAAGCACCCAAGTTGTTAATAGTAGCTATGTCTGTCTAGTGCATAATCAGATGTGCCATACACAAAAACTCAAGTTTTGTAAAAATGAAGTTGATAAATACATGCTTTAGAACATTCATATTTTCATCCAAGGATTTCTTTTTTGTGTCTCTGAGTTGAAAAGATTATTTCTCATTTCTTGTGATGTTGCACCTTAGTGAACATTTCCATCAGAAAATAAGACAACATGCAACTGTTATAGCAGGGACCACACTACATTTCTAATTTATAGGACATTTTCGTCTTAGTTTACAAAGTAATTTTGTATTACTGCTGTTGTACTGCAAAGACTGTTAATAAGCAAGGCTACATACATGCTTCTTATCAGGTAGCAGAAATGGCATTTTTGGAGTATTATGAGTACTCATTTTTGCTACAGACATTTCAGGTATTTTACGTAGTTTGAATTTAGCCCATGCTTGAAGTCACAGGTTATTTGAAGCTTGACTAGTAAGTGGTCGATTTAAGCTAAACTTGCTGGGTCACGTTGCAGTTTTTTTGCCAGCTCTTAGCCAATATAACTTGAACCGTTTTTTTCTTAGCACAGATTTAATCAATTGTGTAGGCCACTTGCTGCAGTAAAAATGTTTGCGATAAGGTATATGATGAATTATTTCCTACTTTAACACGTTTTAAAGCAACTAGTGCCAATGTAAGATGAGGGCAGCCTTGACTCATCCAGCCTCAAAGCTTTATAAAACAAGTCTCAGGTTGGGTGCTTTTGTGTGCTATGTTCTTGTAGTTAAAAAGATGAAATTTAAAACAAATTTTGTTTTTTAAATCTTCTTGGTTGTTGTTTATAGCTTCATGGACTCCCATAAAGACATGAAAGTGAACAAATTCAGGATACCAACTACCAAGTATTTTTAAATGGGGAAAGTGTGAAACTTTCAAAGGGGTAAACTTTATAGTTTATTGATGGTGAATGCAGAGAAATGGGGAACCAAAATTAAGAAGTGGGGATGATGCCAACTTACTATTGCCTAACATTTATGTCTTGCCAGCCTTGTCTTCTCAACTTTCAGTGTTTTCCAATTTGTGAATCATGAACACTCTTATTGCATTTTCTCCTGCTATGTCCGTCATGCCGTAGGCTAGTCTCAGGAACGTATCCCTGGGTAGCGGTATCTTAGGCTTGATCAAAAGTGCTTGTCACGCTTGGCTGAGTATGATGACGTCATCAGAGGGCTCCCTTTTTGGTCTTGCCTCGGGCCCCCCCAACCCTAAACCCACCACTGGGTATTCCCACACTTTTTTGCACTACATTAAAACATGGCTGCGATCTCACAGATGTGCTAGCGACACGTAGATTCGCACTGCTAATCAAAAGTCTGCAGTCAAACAGGAAGATCCCGTTTGGAAATTCTTGTAGGCGAAATCCCACTTTACTCGAACAATTTGGTGCAGTCTTTCTTTGTTCCCACACATCTTTTTTAGCGCTACACCCCTGATATGATATGAGATTTGGAATATTGCAAGTGTGCAAGAGCGGGATATTACTGCGCAAACGGTCTGGTGGTACTGCGCAGGGCAGTTGTGTACCTTGAAGAGAACACGGCACGCGCAGGTAGCAATTCCCTGGGGTACGTATATAAAACCTGCAATGAGGTCGCTTTAAACCAGGGGCATAGGCGTACGAGGCGGGGGGTCGGGGAGGACGGCCGCCGCCCGGGCTTGAAAAATTTCAGGGCAAACTCTGTTTTCAGGGCAACCGCAAGTTGCTCAAAAATCCTGAATAATATAATGAAATATATTTCAGCACAGTGAAAAATTCCAGGGCAATTCTGTTTTTCAGGGCAAGCGCAAGTTGCTCAAAAATCCTGAATATAAAAAATCTGCATTCAATACAGTAAATTCAGGGCACCCTCTGCTTTTCAGGGCAAGCGCAACTTGCTCATAATTTCGGAATGTGAAAACTATATTCAATACAGTCAAAAATTCCAGGGCAACTCTGTTTTCAGGGCAAGGGCAGGCTATTCAAAACTCTTGAATAATAAAAAATATATATTCAGTACTGTAAATTCAGGTAACCCTCTGTTTTTAGGGCAAGCGCAACTTGCTCAAAAACTCAGAATGTAAAAGTATGTTCCAGACAGCAAAAAATTTCTGGGCAACTCTGTTTATCAGGGCAAGCGCTAGCTGCTCAAAAATCCTGTTTGATAAAAATACATGTTCAAATACAGTGAAAAATATCAGGGCAACTCTGTTTTCCAGGGCAAGCGCATGCAAATTGCTCAAAAATTCTGTATGTAAA
>JGI24022J15233_10000387_pt1 | contig 26714 bp, 15 predicted proteins | sample Ectturendosymbi2_FD_15233 | JGI IMG/M metagenome (IMG submission 15233)
CAGAACTGTCACCAGAGAGTTTTCAATAGGGGGGTTTGCAGTTCGGCGGGTGGGCTTTGCGTTTGAGCGGGGGGACTTGACATTATAAAATTAACTAAAAATCCACTTATTTATAGTGTTTCACGTTTCAATGTGTGGGGCTTAGAGTTTTGTTTGGAGGTCTAAGCCCATGAAAGCCCCCCGTTGCGACGGGTCTGTCAAGTGGTAGCTATTTGAAACACATGTAGCAGTAAGTTTTCATTTTAGACGAAAAAATGAATTAACAAATAGATAATCCTGCAAATATCGCCAAGTTCTTCAACATAAAATGCTTGTTTCCGGTTTTAGTGCTTGTTCACGACTCTGAACGTTAACTTATGTCTTGTGCTTTATTCTGATGCTTCCAACCGGCAATGGCCAATGTACACAGCAACCCCACCTGCATGTAAACAAATGATGTGGCCCTCGCCAACACAGAACACGTAACGCTGGCGCTAGCAAATCATCTGCATCGTGGTCATCTTCGCAGTCAAGGCCATAGATGCGCAGATGAAGGGCGGCCCCTGATTTTTTCTATTTGCTGTATTTGCTCATTGATGATGTAATAAAATCTTTTTTAGAGCCGAGCCTGACTCATCCGGTGATGTGCAAGCGTCCGCGGCGATGAGTGTGGCCGTTTGCGGTTTGTACTGTAAACAACGCAAGGTCTTGATCACGCTGTATTCGTGCAGTGCTTACCCGTTTATCTCTTCCGCAGGAACCGATTGTACAAACACGAACAAAGCTGCTTTGAAACCGCTGACCAGGTGAGACGCAAACGTTCGTGAAAATAAACATAGTTTGCAATAAAAAAGATTTCAATTGTATTTCGCTTCGACGGGACTTGATTGTAATGGCATGTGATGAGAAGCAGTTGGACAGAACGTTCTCAAGGTTTCAGATCAATTCCACAAATTTGCAGCTAAAATGCAAGGAAACGGTTTTCTCTTAACATGAACGTTGGCTTTCGCACTAAAAACGTTGCTAGGTCAGATGAAAACCAGTTGCCTACTGATGCTTACCTTCATGGAGCTGTAAATAGCAACTTTTCATGAAGTACAAGTGCCTTCAAGAATTTCTCCATTCCAGTGTCGCAGTGTTTATTCATTTGAAATGACCAAAACTGTTTGAGTTTGGTTTCAACCCGGAAAGACCTTGATAGAAGCTAACCTTAATACAAAATTTATGTAATAAGTAAACAAACAATCAATTTAAGCGATTTATCCTTCTGATCTGCGTATTGTCGGGCCTTAGGTAACAGTCAGATCTACATGAGTCGGCTTGCGAATGGTGAACTTCGCGCTCCTTGATAATTTCACTCTTAATATCGTTAAGATAAAATATAAAAGTCTCAGAAAATGCTATCTAAATAAACTCAAACAGGAAAATTGCACAAGCTTTTGTCCTCAGACGATGTTATCTTTCTTCACATAATAAAAGTGTGTAAGAATTTATGCATTCAATTAATCACACGGACATTACGAGGGAAATATTGGGTGGAATATAGTTTTTGTTCAAAGGTTTACACCAGATTTACATACGTAATATGACCATTTCCACTCCACAACGTGTAGGAGACACAGCCAGTGCCATAAAGTATCACTGTATATCTAAATGGGATCTTGATATTCACATGCTCTGCTATTCACGTGTTGAAAAACTTTCTCAGATCAGAAATAAGCAGCAGCAGATTTAGATTTGAACAACGATTGTGTGGTACGCACTGCTCGAGCGAAGAGATGAAAACTTTAGCTTTGATGTATATTGAATATTGATGCTTTAAGTAGATATAAGATTGTAACGAAATTAGGATTACGCAACCTGTTCGAGTTGCTTTATTGGTGGTTACGCTTTTCAAAAATCTTTGAAATAAGCCCAATTCAGTTGAGGTTAGGGATTGTTTGAAAGACTTGCATGACGCAGTGGTGTTGTCAAGTTGCTTCATATGTTGACAATAAACTTTTCCTGACGTTAAAGTCTTGATTGATTATATGCGACATGAGCTGTTCAACAGTCTCCCTTTGTTACATCGCCGTTTTGATTAAGCATGACGCAAGACGGACGCCATTGCCAAAGCAAATCCGGCCTGACATTAGGTCAAGTCAGAGCCGGAAAGCTAGTTAAGTGTTCCATTGTTTCGAGGACCAAAATAAGTGCTTCTTTAGCGAACATCACAACAATTCTGAAGAATTTCTCTGTAACAGCGTTTCGCTTGATCTCCGCTAATCGCATGACGAACTCTCCCGGAAGACGCATGGCAAACTGTTTCCCCTACAGAACTTAAATCACCTTTTCAGTCTTCCTTTACGGCGTGCTTCCAGATAAGCCGACAAAATTTGGTGCGGACATGCATTAAAATATATCCGATAGCTTTACCGAAAGGCGATTATTACGAGAGTAAATTTTTTCAATTAACAAGAGTTGTTCCTACCAGTGACAACCGAATGACCGTACGTTTTTTTAGGTCAACGTTGTTACTGGATAATTTTTCATTCACGGACTCACGTTATTACAGTTCACGAAAAGTTTTGCTGAACAAGTTGATTCTCGACCTATTGCGAAAACGTAGCAACTAATATTTGGTCTTTGAAACGCCAAAGTGGGTGCAACAGCACTCTGCAATCAAAAAATTCAGTTCACACAGTTTACCAGGGTAAAAAAACTGAAAATTTGTCCTGACAAGTCTTATAGAGTGGAGCACTGGAGGGCAACGGGTAGAGATTAATCAGACAAATGAATTCCAGCCTTGCAAATGCAACTTGTTCAGTTTGATTTGCAAAAAAGACTATAACATTTAACAACTACTATAAGATAGATGCACGCCATATCAATCCAGGAATCTAAGTGCTGCTAGCAACCAAGTATTGACAGATCAACGCATAAGTTGAATAGTGAAGGAGAAAGAACTTCGGCATATTACGGAGTTTGTACTTACTGTAATACACCATCACCTCACAGTTGTTACGTTAAAACTCGTTAAAACCTGAAACAGTGGCGACAAAACATTGTTTTTGAAAACAACAGCTCAGCTCAAGTTACACTATAAAGAATTGCCAAAGCCAACACTGACAGAAGAATTTTGATGGTGCCTATTCACATGTAATTTTGCGGATAGGTAAAGCAACTCTGAAGTCGGTCCTCTGTATAGATGTCAAATTTTTACCGAGTTGAAATGAAGTGGAAAGGACTGAAACGCGGAATCTACAAGCGACGTTTCATGTGAGTTTCTGAAATACAGGACTTTGTTATATGACTTGGCAAAGCTTTATATACATTTTTGTGCATATAATCAACTGTAGTACATATGGCAAACACCTCTAATGCAAAAGATTTCAAAAGTAGTTTGTCAGAGGGGAATTTTCGGATAGCTTCATTCATTCAAGTGCTGGATTTGATTAATGTGTTTTGTGTATATGCTTCTCCGTCTAATTTGTGTGTGACACTGAGACTTCTGACCATCAAACCAGTGGTTTTTGAAGGAGCGCACTCTTTCAACCAAATCAAATTTACGTGCGCGGCATCTCCAAGACTGACTTTTTCTAGGTAGCCTACTTATGCTGAATTATAAATTGAGATCTACCGCAGTTGGTTGGCATTACTCATATTTTAGCAGATTGTTCACAAACAAAAATTGTGATCAAAACCGTCACCTTGCTGTAATGACATCTTTTCACAATTCTTCAAAAATTTACTACAAAAATAGACTTATCATCTTTAGCACCTATGGCTTTTAGACCCACTTCCTTTCTTGAAGAAAACAACTGCAAAACTGTTAGAGATTGTTAAATGCCTAACCTTCTCTGCTTGTTTTTCTGGCTCCACACCAACGGGCCATCAAGCCATACTTGAATTGCTGTAAAATCGTTCACAGCAGATCTTTTTGTTGGGTTATGTGTATTTTAGAGTTAATTTACATTACAGGGCTGAATATGTTTTTTCAACCTTTTTTTCGAAAAAACATATTACTTGCCTATATGTGAAAGGTTTTCGCGCTTTACACCATAGCTTCATTGCATGATTTCTTCGTTGAAAATTTACCATTTTATTCTCCTGTCCTGTACATGTGGTCAGGGACCGAGTTTAAGGGGAGGACATGTCCCACCCAACTATTGGAGAGGGGGGACATAATACCTTTTGTCCCCTCCAATATTTTGTGATAAAAAGTAATGTATTTGCGCAGATTTCATGCGTACATTACTGTTGGAAACCCCCATCATAAAGCCAGGGATTGAATAAATAAGAAAAATGGACATAATCACTGGATTGTCTGTAGACACAGTGTACAAATTTACTAGAGTATGTACACTGAATTATCATGATTGCTAATAATTGTGTTGGTTAGTTTGAATTAATCGAATCAGTGTGTGCATAAATGTTGCAACGTTGCTCAATCATGTGACTGATTTGTGTCATGTTCTTGTGAATCGATTTCCTGCGCTGGTCTGTAGCCTGCAATATACAGAACACAGTTGCCAATGCTAGTATTTATTAAAAAGATCTTGTGGTATGGTTTTGATTTGATCTATGTGGTTCAGTGCAGGGGTCTTAAACTTACATTTCTATGAGGGCCATTTGAGGACATGAAGTAACCTGAGGGCAGCATTATGATGCTGACGAAACAACGGCGCGGTACCTGAACCTTACTAGAAAAAGTTTTACATCTTATTTATTGCGCAACGTATGATGAGTTATAGAAAAAGCATTTCTAGCCGTCTCTACGTTTGTAGAGAGTTGCTCACTCGCTGATCAAGCGCTTTTAAAAAGATCTTTCTGCAGGTTGCATATCACTAAATGTTTGGTTGCCGCCAGGGCGGCATCCAGCTGAAATTTTCGGAGGGAATGACTGTAACTTGTTGTTGACTCTAACAAATAAAACACTTATTGGCACTTTTGAAATGCTTTTGAAAATTTTGAAGGAGTGCGCAATTGCAGGTTTGATCCACTCTGGTTGCGGGCCTGGTTGCCGAAAGTGGCTTGAGACTACGAGAATTTCCGGAATCTTAACTTTTTTCTAATCGCGACCACAGCCTGCTTAAGACATCTCACATAGGCCATGTGCCGAGCTCGGGATTAATTTGATTAAAATCTTGGGATCGCAAGAATGTATTTATGAACGTCAAAACGGTGCGAATGCCCACTGATTTGTGGATTTATATTTTTGTACAATACAATAAAACTGTTTTATAATAAAGCACATGCCCGCTACACAACGACTGTATGCGTCATAATTATCTTGGTGTTGTAATTTTCGGTAGACTCATTTTTGCCTACTCCTCGGAGTGTCACGAAAAGTTATCTAGGGCTAGGCCACGTAAGTAAAAACGTTGAGAAACACTGACCTAGCCGGTTTCTATGAAATATCAATTAATGACTATCACGTACAATTTCATTGAACAATTGCAAGTAACTTATTACACACGCTGCAACCAGTGTTGCCAGCCACTCCTAGCAATTTCGGAAGTCATTTAGTGATCTGTTTATTTTCGAGAAGAATCTAGTTATTTGTGGTTATTCTTTAAGTTATATTAATACTTTTAAGTTATTTCCCTGTCTCGGTTCGTGAAAACAACTGTTGAATGTCAATTTCGAGTAGATTTGAGCAACGTCTTGTCTATAGATTTGGTTAATAGATGAAAGTCAAAAAAACACAAAGATGTCACTTCTTATGTGGTTCAATGAGAAATACAGCTATGTGAGACTAGCAAAAATGCCAAATAACCTAGGAAGGTTGTAGCACGCAAAACTATCAAACCTACATCAGCTAAGGCTGAACACGTTTTCTCGGCTATTTTGCAAATAAGACCAGGAACCGTTTTAATGAAAAACTCTTAATTGGTTCCTATTTATGCTTCGACATTATAAGAAATGAACGCGGGTACTGCAGTTTATGTGCGTACTTTTTCAATTTTGTTTATCCCGAAAAATCCTGGAGTTGTTTAATAGATATCTTGGAATTTCTAATGTGACTCCGAAGTCCAAACCCTGGCCACTTGTTACTGGCTGCTTTTAGTTTAAAAAATTGTATTTTTGTTTATTGTTTGAACAAGGCGTAAAGTAAGTAATAGGTTTGAGCGGACTTTCTTGACAGCTCTGACTTTTGACCGGTAGATGTGAATTTTAAGTCAAAAATTGTTGGCAGTGTACCGCCAATTGAATTGACAACGACGCTGGTATGTGAGCAGTATTGAATGTATGCAAAAGATAGTAGATGTTGGTAAAAACAGCTCACAATTTCACTTTGCTTTGTCTCAACTAGAAGCGCGTTAAATTTTTTAACCTTCTCCGAGATTTTTTTGCTATTACGCAAAATATCTCAAATCGTACGGGCGGTGCAATATGCAATGCACACAGTTGTGAGCAGAAAATGGCAAGTTTGTATAAGTCGGAGATAAGTCGGCAATTACCTTTATATTCCCTATATACCCTTTAAAATTGTTTAAAATGGCCAACTACAAACTTGGGACTGCACGAAAAACTTAAGTTCTCTTGCGATGAAACCCCGTTGGAGGTTTCTTCCATACACAACAGTGGGTTCAAACGATATGTTATCCTGCTTTATTTAAAGCACTTGTTAGGTAAAAAAGTCCTATATCCTTGGTGAAAGGTGGCTCCAAAACAAACGCTAAAATGATCGTTTTGAGCTAATATGCCCAGAGTGCAAACAAAGCTTTCTTTTTCCCTTCAGGTACTTTTACTCTTTAATGTGTTTCGTTATTTAAATATGTATTTTATTTTTTGAAGTTAAACATTCAGCATGTTTTTCTAAAAAAACTTTCTCTTTATTTTATACTGAATCAAAAGATCGTTGGAGAGTTTGAGGGAAGTTCAGTTGTATCCTTTTAATTCAAATTTAGTTCGTTCTTTAACTGCAGATTTGCAGGAAAATCTTCACTGTTCTATAACTGTTTTTTATAACCTTAATTTAACTGCCTTAAGAAGTTCTAGGATTTCTGAAAATGTCTTTCTGGAAACTAACTAATTTGATTAAGTAAGCTAACAATGCAAAAACCTTGAAGGCCGTTTCAACCGAAAGCAAGCAAACTAGACTTGGCAAGACGAAGAAAAAATATGGGTAGGCAACCTTTGCGTGTCATTATAGCAGTCGACAAAAGGTTTGAAGCAATAAAGACTAGAGACATGCACCATAGTCCACAGACAGTCTGCTTGTGTCTTTGACACATGCAAGCAGAAATCACTATAGGTACAGATAGAACTGACTGCGAAAGGTGTGGGGCGACTTCCAAATTGAGGCATATTGAAGAAATTTGAATCCTATGTGAAAACACAACCGTACTTTCAGAAACACGAAAAGCATAAAGAATAAATGTAGGAAAACCCCAAAAAGCAGAGAAAAATTTCAAACTTTTTGTACTGTCGGTCAATCGATTTCGATGTTCGAACATTGATCACAATCTGATACAAGAGCTAGTTTCGTGGAAAACGTATTAATTTACAAATTGTAAAAATAAATTCTTGCTGACAAAGCCCAGAAAATCTAATGAGATTTCTCAATATGTTCCAGCTGAATGACGAGAAAACCCTGATTGGTGGAAGGGAGATAACACAAAGCTGTAATTTGATGTTTAGACCGTTTACTATAACTTTAGCTAGTAATGAACAAGTATTGCTTTCGCGCGCGATGGTGAGGTACTTAAAATTTATCAGCAGGTGTGGTTGGTATGCTCGTTTTTTATTGCAACAGGTAGACTGACCGTGCATAAATGAAGCGTAAAATCACTATACGACGATGTTTAGTGTTGATGATTTCAATTTTTGTCCACGAGATGTCGCCCAAGCCTTGCTAACTAGCTCTTCAGAAAAATGATGAGTAGATGCTAAGAAGTATACTGAGAGAGTGCATGGTTGGACACTGGTTTTACAGCTTGAATGACTAGGCATCTTTACATTTATTCTTTTCTTGCATCGTTGCAATACGTATGGGCAATGCATTAATTTTTCGTAATTATATTTAATGTTGCAGATAAGTTCAATGATAAGCAAGAACACTACCTTTAGAAAAATGATAGTTACACATTTCCACTAATAGGACCTACAACACAAAACTCATTTGTGCTGTTTTTCTAAAATACGTTTGCTAGATTTATAGGGTTACTTTGTTGCAAGCCTTTGTACTTGTTTAAACTTACAATTTTACACAATAAAAAGAAATGGAAAATGAAACCTTTGCTTTCAGTAAAAAAGCGTTTGTTCTCTGCAATGGAATTCGGTAGCAATCTGTTGACATTCAAAAATAGGGCAGGCTGGTAACTGAAGTTGCACCGGCTGAGCAAAGCTTGTCAAATTTTAACTGAAAACCGACTTCAAGCTTCTGTGTGTCTGAAAAGCAACGTAGCTTCTCCTTCTCTATGACTTTGCATTTTATGAAACTGTTCAATTCTTTGCCGTTTGTGGTTGGCAATAGAGATTCTAAAACACCTAGGAACAAGCAGAAGCTCTAACCTTGGGTGTGTGCAATTTTAGGGTAAGCCCTACCTATTCACTGTACTTTGTTGAAATTAAGATATGAACTAAGGCCCATACACAAAACATATTGAAAAAAAGTAACCAATGATTTGGAATATCAACGAATCAGCCAGCTTGCATTTGCCTCAAAGTGATACTATTTGGCATAACCTAGTCAAAAATTGATGATGTAAAAAATGTTTGCACAGTGACATGACAGTCTAGTAAAGTGAAGTTTGCAAGATTGCAAAGCAGAAATTGTGAAGATCACTATCACTTTTGCTGCACATAAGCAGTTGGCCTGAAAAAGACTGCTTTCTCAAATCTATTTGTATACTTTATGACAATAAAAACTTCTCATTGATAAAATGCTTGTAACTTCAGCAGTTTCAGCAAATTAAAGTCTATATTTGTCGTTAAAGTCACTCATGAAGTGCTTGAACATTGATTCTTCTTTGGAGCATAACAAACGAAAAACTTAAATCGCTGTCACTTTTCAAAATATTTAATCATCCATACGGAATAATGATATCTTAGCCAGCGATTTATATTTAGTGCGCAACTCAATTCTTGTTTTTATATAAAAATGAAAGCAACAAACACTGCAACACCTAATCCTTGACGGTATCTCGTGACATGTTTTTATTTAGCAGTTTACCGCTTACTCCTCCATTAAAAACGGTTCATGTTGCACGCAGCACTTTGGTGCAAACGCAAAGGTCTCAGGGGCGTATCCTTTCACGAAGCGGACCAATTAAAGCAGAATACTGCAGAAGCTCGGCAATGCGTGCGTGCTGCGGCAACTGAGGATAGAAGCAGAGCGTGATGCTGGTTCATGCAGTTCGAAAGGTGTCGCCTGGCGGTAGTACGCATGAAGAAAACGCTTGTGTTGGACTTGACTTTGAAAGGCCTTCTCCGCCGTTTTGTTTTAGGGGCAAACAACTTGACAGTGATGTTTCGTAACGAAGTTGGTTGTGATTTATTGCAGATGGATCATCTACGTTTCTAGTAAGAGTTCGCCGTGTTCTTGGCTATCAAGTACGCGACATCGATTGATATCAAATTTTGTACACAAACCAACACGTGAAAGGGCATCGGTGTTCCGCATGGCTGATGGCGAGTACGCTTACACAGCAAACTTTTCAACAGCACTTGCGTTTAGCAAACTTTTAAATCTTATCCCGCAATCAATCATAGTTGTGACAAGCAAAGATTGGCATTTGCAGTTTCCAAGTCACGATCAGGCGTGAGCTCAAGTTCTGAGAAATGTCGACGTGGTAATGTTTCACCAGACCGCGCGTCTCGCTGTTTTAAGCATCAAGATTAGATAGTGTCAACCTCTTTACGTCTTACAATTTCAAATCGAGCTCGTTATCCTGCATCACATTCAGTTTTTNTCTTTCAGTCGTGCAGCTTGAGCCAAGCAAATTAATTGTTTCAAGTGTCTCGTNAAAGTAGAAAATCTTATTAATCTCTTGCATGTCGCGTTTGTCCAGAATATTGTTATCAGAGATTTGGCTTAGTTCGAAACTTCTTGCGTTTAGATTTTTAAGGACGTAATTGATCATCGCATCTTGTTTTCGAGGCCGGAGTGGTACACGGCAGTACTTATATTCGACTTAACGTAAAACAGTTGATGATCGTTCTGCTACTCCTATGCTGAAGAACTAAAATCACTGTGTAGGCATTTTAGTTTTCAACATGAGAAACGCGAGCCGCTTCCTTCCGTCTTGTAAACGAAGATTTGTATCCCAAGCGCTTTGATGGGTACCGAAAAAGTAGCTGGGGTGACGCCAAGCAGTTAAAGAGCTTGTTTCTTTTCATATGCTCTTGAATGCTGCTGCAACCATGAAATAGGTTTCATGTTACTACCTCATCATGTCTCCGCCCAATACCTGTAGATTTAAACCAGGAGATAGTTGAAGAGTTTTAAACACGCACTCCTGCAGTGTTGCAACACCCACGCCCGTTGTCATTACCATGTAAATTCCGCGGAAGGTCGTTTATCAATTTTCCCCTCATCTACTTGAATGCCGGTGGAAATTTCGGGTATTGTTCATGCTTGACAAACAACGGAGGAAACGGTCGCGAGGTTCGCGGCACAGAGAGGTTTCCACGGGCAGCTCTTCAGCTCTATTTTGAGTTTGGCGATGCTCAACAAGCGTTCACACTTGACTATGAGTTTGTCGACCTACAGGTTTTTTAAGTTTGATTCAACAGCAATATGCCATTTCATACATCAAGCTGACATGTTCTCATTAAACGTTATGACGAGGGCTTGTTATTTGATAAAAAGGCCCGAAACGTAATCGCACATTGCGAAATCATCGTGAAATTCATTGTGAAAGCCAACTGTCTGCGTTCGTCGAGAATAGCAAGAAATCAATCTTCTGACAAAGACTATACAGTGCAATATCAAGATCAAACCACGCACATTACGACTCAGTAAATACTGTCATAAAATCGACCAACCATAAACGAAAGACTGCAAAATGCTTTTTTCCACTTTGAGCACGCTTGAGTAAATCCAATTTATAAAGTTTTTTTTTCCAAAATCTTAAACACTCGCAGAATTACTGCCTAATGTTGCGTTTCCACAAATCACGAATAAAAAGTAGAAACTCACTTGTTCGTTGGAGTTAGGCCAGAAATGATTTGATAAATTGCAAAGCAGAATTAGCTTAGATTTGGAATTCCTTGCGTTCCCTGTTTCTCAGCCATTCTCAACCAACGGGACGTGCAGAAGACGGAAACATACAGTAGGCAAGGTGTTAGTCCTTTGAAGCGCAGAATTTTTCGTGAAAGCACATATTTTTAACGTGTCACATTGCAAGATCGCCTAACTTAGCTCAGGTAATTACCCGTTGCAAAACCAACTGCATGTGATCACTGCAGATAACCTATTCAGGATTTCAGGACAAGATGTGGAACGTGTTTGCGAATTGATTGGCCGTGCGTCAAGCGATCTGACGCACGGTCCGCGAAGGCTTTCGCACAGACTACCACATGCGTGCTGCAGTTTTGTGGTAAGTGGGAGAATTGCTTGCTTGCTAACGTGTAACCTTAGGTTGACGAAGCCACTGTGTGATCATTTCTAAAGCTAGACGTGCATTATATTGATAGGCAAGTTATATGAAATGCGAGACACACGAATTTCGTGAGAGACAACCTCACAATATATCTGCACCAAGCAGGGCCGGATTTAGCTGATGCGAGGCCCTAGGCCAGTGGTTCTTAACCTTTTTTTACATATCTTACCATTTTATCAAATAAGATTTCCAGATTTCCTCACAATGCACTCAGTGGTGCTCGTTTATTAAAAATGCATTAACAAACTCATACAGTTTAGAATGATTAATAAAAATGTAAATTTGTTGCAATTTACGGTTCAGTAAATTCACCCCCTTGGAAGATGAAATTTACCCCCAGGAGTAAATTCACCCCAGGTTAAGAACCACTGCCCTAGGCTAATCCACTTGTGAGGCCCCCTCTCCCATTGTTACGACGAAAAAATGGAAAAGCATTAATCGATTTCCGGAAAGCCGAAAATGACGATATCGACGCTCTGAAAGTACGATCAATACAAAATTCCAAATTGTTACTAGAGTGCCCCACGATCACTGCTCTTGTTGCTGCCTTGGACGCAAAAGCGTTCAATGACACGGAATTGTTGAAATCTTACTTGGCTGGCGGGAACAGGGATTATCAATTTTTGCAGGCAAACCAACCCAAAAAGTCACGGTTAAATACTGTATATGACAAAACATATCGCCTACATTTTTTACAAGTTTCACATCTGTTTTTCCTTATCTGTGATAAAAAAAACAAACACACTGCACATATGCGTAGCGGCATAAAGACATTAATAAAGTACAACGTAAGGATCACGTTGCTACTATAGCTTATCGCTTACCACGGCTGTAAAAATCTCACAGACTATAGCTTGTCGCTTACCACGGCTGTAAAAATCTCTGTGGCGACGGTACTGGTTTAAAAGTTACTTATGCTGTCCTTATTGAATTACGTACAAAAAGGTACAATCATCGATTAGGTAGGGTTGAACAGAGCGCGGTAAAAAATTAAAAAGGTTTTGTCCTGGCCTTCTTCATAACAAAATCATCTAGGAATTCACTAAAATTTGTCGGCCTAAGTTTGTCCCTAATGCACAGAATTCTTGCTGTGGGCAACCTCTCCTGGAGCATTGAGACCCTTTATTTCATTTTTAGTTCTTCTGAATCTTGGAAAAACCTTTCTCCTGAAGCCATCAAGCTAAGAAACAAAGGTCCGCGTGGTTAGATAAACTAAAAATCACAAATGTAATGAGGCATCAGCCCGAACGCGCTTTTGTCATTTTCTTGCTGTTACCCTTTTCTTTGTCTCTTTGGGGTAGAGTTATGTGGTTGCCAGTTGCCAAAGTTACTTTTGTTTGCTACTCAAGCTCATTAAGATCTTCTTTGATTTGCTGAGTATGGAAGAAGTACAAACTTGCGCAAGTAATCAATAGCAGTCTGAATTTTGAATGACTTTGTTAAAAAACATCTAAAAATACCAACAGAGCTTTACATAATAGAAACCCTAACACAACTACAGCATTGCTCAGAAGAAGCAACTATGTTTTTATTGTAGGATAATGCTGCTAGCCCACACAGCTCTTATCTGCAGTACAGCCTTAAGCTTCGGTCAGGTGCATTTCAAACACGAACAGCCACAAGTTCTTTCGCCTGATTCACACGTAACACTAGGTACGATTCAGCAAACACAGGACGCAACCTGCTTGCACTGAGTATATCGACACACTAATCGGCATGCGGCAACGGTCGTATTGAAATTCATGGAAACTCATTGGAGGACCTTGGACTTGTTGGAGGCGTTATCAAAACGGAATCTGGTTGGTTGAATAAAATAAAATCTCATGAATAGGGCAACCAATTTTTTGACCTAAAATATTGAAATTTTGACTTTANAATTTACACATTTTGACTTTACTTTGACCTATCAATTTCCTGCGTTTGCAATTGAAACGTGGAGTACAAAGCATACGAGTATATTCGAAATCAATTAACCGATAAGTTAAAATATTTTTNCTGTTGAAATGAAACAAAAATCAAAAGTGTGAAAGACGCAACGAAAATAGAGGTAACAAACTGTAAACGAAAATCAATCCAAACGCACAACAGGAATATCCAGTGTCAATAAATCTCCTGAAGTCACTGAGAATGTTCTGCTTTCATGGGCTTCCGCAGGGGGGGAGAGCAAAACGGGCATTTGACCCCCCTGGAAATTGGGTCTAAGAAACAAACATTTCTGGAAAATGTGAAGTCAGGAATTTAATTCTGATTATTTGGGTTAATTCTTGCAATGACAGTTCGTTTGGCAATTTGACACACTGCACAAGAGTCAGGTTCACTCTTTTGATAACATACAGTTATGAGCTTGCAGTTCACTCATGTCCGCTCATTGCCTACAGAGGCAGGTTGCGAAACTCGGGAGCGAAATGTTCTTCCATGGCCTTTGTTGCGTAACAATAACATGGCAACAAATCTTCGAAGATGCACTTCAAGTCACGGTGGTAGGCATTTTGCCGCATGCAACTATCGAATGCAGACGTCTTGACAGGTAATGCAGCGAGACAGTGACTGCTGCTAGCGGTAAGGCACGTAGGTTCAAACCAATGATGGGCGAATTGCGGGTCGCCGACATATTTTGTGTGACTCTTCTAGATGAACAGAAATACAGTATCTCAAATTGATAGAAAGTTGTTGCCTCAAATTTAACGGTTGTTTCATTTATCAACATATTTACACACGTTTGTGAACTTAGTCACCAGCTGTGTTACCTGTAAGAAAATTTTACATTGAGCAAATGTTTGTTTCAGTGCGCATGCAATTTCACAACCTTGTAGACCAGGGTCTCTCAAACACGCGGGCCGCATGTGGCCCCGGAGGGCATTTTGTGCGGCTCGCAGGGGCGGATCCAGCCAGTAACGTTAGGGGGGCGATTTCAGAAATATTTGGAAGTCAAGTCTCATAACGGCTTTGCTACTGTAAGAGGGATGAATTACACTTCATAACACTCCTGTTACAAAACGATAGACAACAAAATGGCCTTATATCGCGTATGCTCTTTTCCGCATTGTAAAAAATTATGGTGAATAAAGTTACTTTTATAGGTTTTAGGGGGGAAATCGCCCCCGCCTGGATCCGCCCCTGGCGGCCCGCGATGCGTTTTGCGAATTTTCATATAATCAACATTTAAGTTTTTAGTTTATTCACCGATGTTTAAAAGTGCTCCGCCAGTAAGTGAACAAGTTTTTTTTAAACGAACGCAGATGAGGCTAGAAATGATTTGCCTGTAACTCACGATACATTTCGCAAGAAATAAAACGTAAAAGCTGTTTCTAGTAAGGTTCAGGTACCGCCATTATTGCGTCAGCGTCATAATGCGGCCCTCCGGTTGCTTTGTTTATAGGTCCTAATTTGGCCCTAGGAGCAATTTGTGTTTGAGACGTTTCATCTAGATACACAACCAGTGATACGTTTCGACAGCGCTATGCGATATATATACGATATCAAGTTTGGAATGTTGCAAGTGCGCAAGAATGAGATTTCACTGCGCAAATGCTCTGGTAGTTCTGCGCAGTTGCGCACCTCAGAGGGAACATTGGTCACCAGGGAGTTGGCGCGATTTGATAACAACGACATTGAACCTAAATCGCAAGTCAGCTAAGTTAGGCTAATTTTCTTGCCAGAAGAAAATTAAATTTTTTCAAAGACACATATTGTCAAAAAGCATTCTGTCGTTTTCCCAATGTCGGAATGAGAACCAGTGTGCTTCGTGAAGACGCAATTGCAGACCACAAAGTGAAAGAATACCAAAATATATTGTAAGGCTACTGGAGGAGTTTCAAGCCAGATGTGACCATTTCCAAAAGTAAAAACCATGCTTTGCATTCCTTGTAAATCCATCCACTGTTGTCAGTGATGGCTGTTCAGTTGGTTAACCGTTTGTTACAAACTTTGTCTGCTATAGAAATAAAACTTACCGAAATGCAAGAAAATCTGGGTTCAAAAAAACTGTAGTCAATGCCCCTCTACACTTAATTTTTAGCCACAGGTTTCACAAGGTTGAATATCCAGAATTTAAAATGCCAGTGTGTAACTCATTTCTGTGTATAGCACAACATATTTCTGTGAATTTTTTTCTCTGTAATGAAGTTCGCAATATCAAACCACCGCGCAACCCTGAAAAATGAACACTTGGGAGAATTAATTCACACAGCTTCAACGACATACTGTCCAGGTTTTCGGGGACTAGAAAATCAAACAAAGACTTCATACCAACAATTACTTTACATCATTTAATGTAAACCTTGCATTCTTTGCGGTGTTTGTATTGATTTGTATTGACCGTATTTGCATTGACACAACAAACTGGTTTTGCGGCTGGTTGATGTTTTTGGTTTTCTGCAAATGACTGTTTCCAATAGACACGTTTGCCTAGCCCTGGTTTGTATTATGTGTAAAGAGACATGAGTGAAAAAGAAGCATTGCTGCCAACAAAGCGCATTTTCTGCAACCAATGCTCCTCTAAAGGTGCGCAAATGCGCTGAACCACCAGACTATTTGCGCCGTGAAATAACATCTCGCGCACTTGCAACATTCCAAAACATTGGAAAAGCACGAAAACACGAAGCTATTTTAATTAAATGCGTAGTTTGTTCGTATTTTCATAAGATTTTACACTAAAAATTCACAAAATTTGTAATTCATTTAGAACTCTGATAACTCCGTCTTAAACTAACCATGCTCATTAAAACACACATTTGCTCACTGTAAAGTTTTCTTACAAGGAAAGCACTGTATGCAACTGTTGCCGTAACATTGGACATTTTATTTTTCGTATACGTCTGTTTCCGTTGCATCGTCAACAACCACAAAAAGATAACCAAAATGTCGACTTTGCTACCCCCTGGAAAAGTTTCTGCGGACGCCCATGTCTGCGTTGTTGTACTTCATCATCAAGTGCTACCATGTGTGGCGTCGTCATTACGCCACATATAACGTTGAATTCGTAGCAGCAATAGTAGAGTTAACATGGTCGTGTGGAGAAACTCTACTGTTGTTTTGCCGAGTTAGTTTCGACTCTCGCGTTAGTTGGCTCAGAGCGACGCAGCGCTGTGGCTGCAACACACGCCTAGCGTACTTTCAATCTTCCAGTAGCGGGCAAAACAACATTATTAGCCTACGTTAAAATTCGCAAAGAAAACAGTATTACGTCCGAATTGCAACTAAACTTGCAAAAACATGTCAATATCTGTTGCAGTAGCTTTAATAAAATATCGATAAAAAGAAAAAATGTGCTGCTAGAAATTTTGACCTAACGATAAACTTTGACCTAATGATAAATTTTTACTCTTTTTGGCCTAATAACTTTGGAGTCCCTCGTGGTATCAGCGTGAAATTTGGTTTCTGGACGTTTCATAAACTTCAAAAAAGGAAGAAAAATTTTGCATTTATTGACTTTTGGTTGCCCTGCTCATGAATAATTAAAACGTACAGTAAAATTTTGATGAATATTCATCGAACTGATCATATACCAGCAATTGACTCTGTGCCTACCACAGTTTGCTGGAGGCCCCCTTGGATCTTGAGGTCCTAGGCTTAAGCCTACATAGCCTATTGGTAAATCCGGCCCTGGCACCAAGCCAATTGCAGCAGGTCTTGTGCGAGATTATAACATTTGTGTCGTTCTACGAGTTGTATTGCCAATTTTGTGGTATTAACATCATCAACAACAACAGTGCATTTGTCATCACCTTTGCATGGACAAAAACGGCACAAGAGTTTCTTTGCAATAAATACATTTCAACACGAATCTAACACCGCACAGCTCTTGAACTGAGTGCGATTGCACATTTTGCAACATGCATGGCGTGCAACGCTGGCTGGGAAGATCGTATTACTTGCATCGTCATCCCAGGCAATCTCGAAACAAACAACTTAACTAAAGCTGCTTACCGGCAGCATTTAAACTTACATAATTTTCGTTCGCATTTAGGTTTTGCTGAAAATCACAGCCAATAGTGTTTGGGAAAGTACGGACAGAACGAGTGAAGCAGGCTGTAGAAAGCACCAATTTTAGATCCAGCTTCTGGCAATAATGATTCTGATCACATATACGATCATTCGTATGTTCAGTAGGCAGCGATTTGCGGTTTTTCCGTTTTAACTGGATCGGAACTGTTGATGAGCAAGCAGTTATCAATTGTACCTTGCTCGAAAATTTGTTATTGGGCACTGCGCTGGTCCAAGTGTGTGGAACCGCCTAAAGCATTTTGGCCAAAATATAAGTGAAGGCTCATAAACCTCTAAAACTTTACTCATTTTAAAAAAACATGTGGGATATAGGACTAAGCCTTCCATTCTTCAGGCGAACGGTCTTTCCAAAGTTTTTTCATCGATCAAAAAGGCCTAAAGTTCAAACCTTTCGTCTTTAATTTTTCGACTGTATTTTTTTACAAAGCTCCACTCAATGTAAAGATAATCTGCGAAATGCAAACCCATTTTGGGCGGAGTTACGCAGGCGGATTATCGGAATAAGTTATTCACCATTTTTCTGCGCTTATGCAGTCAATTTTTACAAAAACTTGAAAGCATTGCTTTAGCAGCATTTCTTTAAAAACTCAAAGTAAAATCATCCTAGCCTAGTTGAGATCTATAACATTTCAAAAGTTTGTCGAAGTATCAGTTGATTGTTTGTTGCAGCGTAAAATATATATTTGCAGAAGTATGGGTTGCTGCATTGTTGAACCCGGCGCACCCACCGAAAACTTGCAAAAGATCACGAGTTGTCTCCAAACGTTTCGGTGCATTTCAAGACTCGTCCTTCTGCATGGTTACTGTTTCAAGCTTAGGTTCACGTTGTACATCTGAAGTAAGCAATTCTCTGCAGAAATTCAGAGCAAAATCATGTGAATGCTCTTGCGTGATATTCACGTTGTGTGTTCTTGTGATGTTCTTGTGATGAGCGGTCGTCCTGATTGAGGCGTTTGCACCCATAACAGCCGACTTGTCCAATCAATGCAGGTGGTAAACTTTACAAAGAAAAGAAAAAACATTCGAACAGAAGCAAATTCTTGTGAGGTTTTTTAATATGCGCACGACAACAATCTTCTATTTGCTAAGTTCCAACCCTCACGATCATCGAGCGTTGTGCATGGTAAAAAATTAGCATACCTGTTGCCCTGAAGAAAATTGCTGTGTCAGCCAAATTCGTCTATGAGTCGATTGACATTTAGAGTTGCCAGTATTTAACCGCAGCATCTAATATTTCATAGTGTTCCTGGCCGTGGCTGGTGAGCGTGTTGATAATATTGTTCAATTCAATGCCCGAAGCTTTTTTTAGAAGGCAACCCGTAAGTTAAGTAGCTCCGTGGCAAATTGCGGTGCGAACTTCGCAGACATGCTTTTTATACACTCTTTGGGTATCGAAAACATGGGGCGCGCATATTTGTTTCTAGACTTGCATACTTTTCAAAGCAACATTAGCAAATAAGAAAAACATATTGATTTTTCACCAATGTCTGTATATTCAAATTATGCGCAGGGATTGTTGACACTGACTTTTGTTACAGATATTCAAAACCATGAGACCCTAAGCGAAGTCACTTTGCTGAGGTTTTCAACTTTGCTTACAAAATATTAAGCGGCAACTGTTTTTTGTGGTGTTTTTTACCAATACTTTGCTCTTACGTGCAGCTCAGGCTGAAATTTACAAGATTTGTTCGCAGTTCATCTAAAGGCTAGCGTGTTTGGGACTGTAAGTTGCATTGTGTTTGTTGAGCTTAATCTTACTTACTTTTCAGACTGAATTAGAAAATATGTAGGCTGGTAGGCTGGTTAGCATTTTGCCAACAAGAAATTGATCACGAAAGGCTAGACATACCGTAAGTTATCCGAACCTAAGACTTTTCCAACGTTTTTGTAATAACGCACTGAATGGGTAAGTATCATTTACGTAACGAAGAAGGCTCGTGAACAAGAAAGAAAACACACCGAAGCATTCACCATAAAAATTTCAATATAAAAATAAATGTATTATTGCCTAGAATTAGAGAAACTCAGTGAGTTATACTTAAAAGTTTTTTCTTTTGTTTAACCTCTCCAAGTGTTTCTTGCTGAGTGACGTTCTTGCCTGAAATTCGTACAACCTTGTAAAAAAGTTAAAAAACCTTTCTGGAACCTTTGTTTCAATTGATGTCATTTGCTGAAGGCCTTGTGCAATTCACCGTTTTCTTATGTTTTCTCAAAAAATCAGGTTTTTGTTGTTTGTTATATTTTACATCCCAGCCCCAGCGCAAAAGGTTTTTGTTTTGCACAAAATTAATCTTGCATAAAGTTTTTCTAGAGCTGAAATTTTGATAAGGTATAATGATTTGAAAACTTCCAATTAAACCTTCAAAACGATAAAGAAGTTTTTTACAAATATTAGGCAATTTCAGTCACATCAAAACATTCCCAATCTTTCCCACTCATTCTCTGTTACAAGAAAAACGGACGTGTGCCTGCAGATATTTAGACTGTGCCAGTGCAGGGACCATGATGTAAGTTCCCTTTCACAATAACAGTGATCTGACTCTCCTGAAGTCTGTGAAATATGTGGGTGTGTCTTAAGTATTTTGCCAAGAGTGAAGATGGTCAGGGCCCATTATCTCTTTTTCCGACGTTTGGCATCCGATACATTGGTTCAGCTGTTTCAGGTGAGAACAGTTTGAAAACTTGTTGCGCTTCTCACGCGGTTAGGTGCAATAAAAATTTTTTCGTCTGCATCGTTCAAATTGGTATGTCAATTCAAATCGGTTTAACTAAAAATTGGGCTGTAAGAAGTTTTGTTGCTGGTAGCTTTTCACCACAGATATGCTGTAAGTAAACAACTCCCACCACTAAATTCACCATTGATCCCTTGCAGACCCAGATGTGGAGCTGTTCAAGATAGGACCGGAAATAGCGGCGCTCGTATGCGACTGCATGGGAGACAAGCACCTTCCTGCGCAGGTAAACTCACATTCACAAAAAATTAAAAGATTTATTTGATGGGCAAATCGCACCAGGTACGGGAACTTCCTTCGGAGTAGATTTACTGCTTAACATATATACGTAAGTGTGCGATGAACACCGACAGGTAAGCTGCGTAAACAACATGCTATGTAAAGATCAACCGAAGCGTGACACAAAGGCAGTTTCAAGTTTATTGTTCATTTGGCATAAACGGTGCAAAGACGCTGTTGTCCAGCATATTGGGAAAAAGGAATCTTTTGCCTCCCGTGTCAACAATCGTACGTGACTTGAAACACAAGATTTTTTTCACTGTTTCCGCGCAGGGTCTAATTATCCTCAATCGTGACAGCGCTGTGCGTAAATGCCAACTGCAGCCGCCTGTGCAACGGCTAGAACCTATCTGTATTCAAAATCAGTCACAAAACTTCGAAAAAACTCATTGTCTTTCGGAAGTATCAGCTCTTGCAACACTGTACAGTATAGTTGCTTCCGAGCAGTTTTTTGGAACCAGACAACAACGTACCCTATAAAGCTTCGCCAGTGTTGCAGTCAATTTGTGACGTAGTGGTCGCGATGCGGCGTTCCAAGTGGTACAATTTGAAACAATGGAGCGCTACACGCTCAAAATAACGCGTTGGTTGTCGATCGACAGCTAGCGCATACCTGTCTGTCTTTGTCGGCAGAACCTTTCCAATAANCGGACATTTAGATCGTGTCAACTGTCTGTTTTAATTTTGCCTCGAAAGGGCGGTATCCTGCTGTCCAAGTTGTTCGAAAGGAATTTTGTTGCGCAAGTAAGGTGGTGAAATAAAACAAACTTCGCGCTTTTGTTATTTTCGCAGCTCCGTGCAGAACAGCTTCAAGAGGAGTGAAACCAATCTCTGCCATGCAAAAAAGTAAACAAAAAGATATTTTTGGCATTTTTTGCGACTACATTTCTTTCCAGTTTTAACTCGTTCGCAAAACTCTGATCAGCAAATGAACCTTTCATAGCACGACACACGTCAACCATCACCTGGCCTTCCACTCGAAGGAAATTTATTTTACGATTGCGGATGGACGGCATATATTCGATGAAGAAAACGATAGGAATTCATCGCAGGACTAGCCAGCTTATTCAACGGCTTTTCACCAATTCTGTTCAAATATTTAGCCAGCACTAAGGGATTACCCCCCGCAACAGTGCGCACTTCCTAACAGACTGCCATGAGACGAAAGCACAAACACCTGGATGGCGCGTTGCGAGTTCAGCGAATTGAGCTGCCTCGGGTCATGACCTTGTTGAAATGGTGTTGACCCATTAATTTGTGCTCAGCTTATGCGTCTGTTCTTGCAGCGTGAACAAAAATCTGGTGGTACCACAGGTCGTTCTGCCTGTTGGAAAGCGCTTGGTGGGAACGGGGGCAGACGAACGTTGTTTTGAATGCGATTGCCCATTGTCGGAACAAACCTCAGTATCGCAAAGTTTAAGAAAATCACAATCTATTACAAACAATTGAAAAGTTTATTAAAATTATGTATACCCGAAAATCGCACAACCTATTTAAATTGTTGTTGTTTATCGTAAATAAATATCTTCGAGGGCATTACAAACTTACGTGACAGACTTGAACTAACAAGCGTTAGTAAAAGTTTCAACATTTGAAACGATGCACACCAACACCTAATATTTATGGGTATTGTAACGTTTCCCCTGGAAAATGGCGGCGGTGTTTGTGGCATCTGCACTCGCGGTTTTAAACCATTGCCGAAAAACTCAAGTTTTTCCTAAAACGGAAATGCTGTAAAATTCGAGTGAGTTAAAAATTTATCAAGTATAAACCCTGTGTATTATACTCGATGCAAAAAATGCATTTTTATCTCAAGCTAGAAGAATGTTAACCATGACCTATATCTGAAAATACTTCACATGAAAAACACTGTTGGAATTGAAGAAAGTCAATCAATCAGCTGTCCTCTGAGATTCATTTTCCGTGGTGATTGTAGCGATAGCCACTGTGACTTGAGATTTGTGTCCCTAGTTTTGTTGAGCATTTCACATGAACACGCATGCCAATTTGCATGACCAGCTTCTGCATGTCAGCACAGGTGATTGCTGTCTTTGCTGTGATGGCGTCGTGTCTGCGCCGAAGGTACCTGAACAACAGATGAGCGAAGCGCATGAGATTTCACACATTAACAAAGAACAATAAAAAACAGATAACAATACATAGTCGTTTGTGTTTGTTCCTTGCCCTTGTACGATGTATATCGTACACCAGGGCGTGAATGATGCCAATATTTGCACACAACAGGGGCGGATCCAAAGGGAGGGGCGGGCGGATCGCTCCCCCTCCTTAAAACCTACGAAAGTAACTCTATTTACCATGATTATGTACAATTCGGAAAACAGCATTCGCGATATGAGGCCATTTTGTCGTCAATTGTTTTGCCACAGCACTGCTGTTAAATATACGTCGTCTCACTTACATTAGTGAACACGTAATGCAGGGTTGCCAGGTTGGCCTTTTTTCAGGCCAAATTTCGGAAATCTGGCCTCGTTTCAAGTTGGTTGGCCTTTTTTGGCCTTTTTACGCTGAAAAAGTTTCGTCTGAAGGAAAATATTACTCTTTCATTTTTTCCACGACACTTCAATTGCAAATTTTGTGATAAATGCTATATTAGACCGACGCCCACGTTCTGATATTAGTAAGATTTGAAGGATGCGAGATTCGAAAAACATTTTCGCGTAATCACTAGAAATGTGTGCACTGTGTGTTGTGTTATAAGCACTAAACAAGCACAACGCTTGCAGACAGGTCTGTGTCTCCTCGATAGAAATGCGACAATGACGACGTGGAAGTGGAAAGGCTCTTACGATTCTGGTCGTAAGTACAGGAGTGAATGGGCTACTTTCATGCAGAAAGCTGCCGATAGATTAGTATTCAAACCGTGGCACAATTGTATCCAAAGTGTGCGATCTCACAAACCATGCAAAGTCAGAGAAACATCAGTAATGAACTCCAGCACAAAAATTTCTTTAGATGTTTTTTTGTGACATAGGAAAAGCAATACCACAAATAAAGCTTGGACTTTTTCTAGCCTCTTTTTAGCACTGTTTGGCTTTTTATTGAAATTTTCATCTGACAACCATCCCTTACGGGTTGGGTCCGTCCCCGGGTACACAATTCACAGAAGTCTTAAACTCAACAGTACTGTACTTAGGGAGGTAAAAAAGATGTATGCCTCGACACTTTCAAGCTGTTTTCTTTAATGCCTACATCACACTCATACCGTAACTGAAAGAAATATAATGCATCTACATCTTCGGGGTTTTTACGATCCTGCCATGCACAGTCATCATATTTTAAGAACGTAATGGCCGCAGTTACCAGCTTAATGATTCACGCCCATATTTCCTGTTACTGCTGCTAAAATAGAAGTCTTCCAAATAATCGTGGTAACGGTTGGGAACGAAGCAAACTCTGAAATTCTATTGTTTTTATACCTAAAGAAGACGGTTTACCAACGGTTGATTTCTTTACAAACAGTTCGCTTAGTTAAGGTTTTGAATATGATGACGCTCGCCTAAAAAACTAGAGGTTGTGCATTTCGTGTACAAGCATTTTTGTTTCATACAAATCCACCATGGAAAGTTTGGCGGAACAGTTTGATTTTCACGCTTGCTCCATGCTGTAATTATATATGGAGCTTTCGTTATTGCTGGGTTTAGTTATTGCTGTTGATTTGTTGCTTTCGTTTAGATTTCACGTTTGGCAGAATATCTTTTTTGTTGACACGCTTTTATCGATTTCACTGTTTCACTTTTAAAAGTCACGTTCTATAAATCTATACCACTTTCTTTGTCCGACTTAAATCGGTTTCTGTTTTATTTGCTTATTTTCTAATCTCTTGCATAGCATTTTTGCAAGGGTTTCCATGAAATAACAAAAGAGTAAAGTTGTTTATCTTTCTGCAACTCATTTGCAATTAGACAGTCAAAGCAAAAATTAAAGTTTTGTTAATTACAAATGTAAAAAAAGTCTCAAAGTGGCGCGTCAACAACAGAAAAACCTGATTCCCGGCTGTTTGCTGTTGGCTGCTTTTGACTTTGCCCTGAACATGCTTTAAAAAACAGATTATGGAGTTTGCAGGGAGAAGAACTTGAGAGGTATAAATCAGTTGAAACCAACCAGCCGGCAACCTTTTCTTCAAGTGCAACAATCAAAACGTAGTCCTGTTTTTCAGGAAAAATGATGTCACCTTTCATACGTGTCGGTGGTTGTCGGAATCCTTGAGGGAGCAACGTCCACAACTCTCGCTCTCAAGCCTTCGCTCACTGTCAGGCCATCAACATTCTGCGCGAAGTTCGGATTGAATGTAGGGTACGGATCTGCAGATGGGTTGACCTGAACAACATGCAACGTCCTCTTTTGACTGTAACGTTCTTAGAACTCACATAAAATGATTCACTACTAGCCGGAAGCAAAAGTTGCGAATGTATACGCTCAGGATGCAACCAGTGGGAGTCATTCTCGGTCATTGTAATGAAAGCGAGCTTGTGAATAAACAGCATGCTGTTGGTAGATCTTCACGTGGTAATTCGTATGTGTATGACTGTTTAGCAAAGTTACGTTGCAAGGTAGACGCCGAGAATTCAAGTGCAAATGTTTTGGCAGAACTAGAAATGACTTATGCATTGTCAGCATCACGCCAAAAGCATGCAGAGATTGCCTTTTTGACTCTGGTCGCATTCAGACCAACAACGCTTTGGTCTACGGAAGTACTTCGCTTGTAAATTGACGGGGTGTGACAAATGCAATTTCTTTGAAATGAAAACAGTTGCGGTCATTCAACACTGAACATAATCAGGTCAAAGCCGCTTCCAGCGCTCCCCTTTACATATCGAAATGTTGCGGCTGTTGTGCCGACGGATGTCTTTGGTGTGCTTCAAAAGTTGATCACGTGGCGTGGAGCCAATCGCAAGTTGAACAACATGAGTACAGAATCACTGCAGTTTTAAGCGAACTTAGCTTAGTCAAAATAACAGTTTTAGTTTTACTGAAACTTAATAATTGGTTAAAAGTAACAAAAAAAAACAACTTTCCCTAAAAGTAATGCGTTCCTTTGTGGGCAAAACCGAGGAGAACAATATATAACTTCCAAGCTGACAATGACTGCAACAAACTTCTGTAAGGTCTACTTACGTGATTTGCATAGGTTACAATTATCTTCCATGGAATATGTTGATAATTAGCGCATAGCGCTTCGCTTGTATGACAGTTATGTTCCGAACATGATTCTGATGCGCTTTTGTGTTTGTGCACTTGCGTGTCTGCGTTTGCATGTGAGCGTGCATGTTTGTTCTTTTGTGCTCTAATTTGACCTGCAGCCGCTAAGTGCACAACTAGTTTTGATAGGCTGATTATAAATGGGGAGAGTTAATCTATAAATTGCTTGAACGTCATACCGTGTTTCACCCGGGCCAATTTAAGGTAAGACGCGGATTTTTGCCTGAAAATCGACTGTGGTTTTTGCGGCAAACGGCCTTTTGACCTTTAACTGTTTCCAGCCAGGCAGATTTTGTGATTTGTTCATCAAGCGATGCTGGAGCTTGTTGCATCTTCCTTGATTTCGGTTTTCAAGAAATAAAGTACAGAAATTGCCGAGATGCCTGGTGATGCATTTATACCGCGTGACATAATTTTTGCATGGTCGTGTGCTGCAAAACAGCCATGTCTACTAAAATCCGTTCGAACTTGTGCATAACAACATGCTTGCAAGAAAATTTGACGTCATTGCGGCAGCTTGCGACATTTGGCAAAAGTTCATGCAAAACCTGCCGTAACTTCACTCAAACGTCATATGGTCATGAGTGAATAACAAAAACATTGAAATAAAGACCACATTGTTTGAACAGTTTTAAGTATTTTTGTTGAAGTTCACTTGGAATTCAGCACACCGCAAGCTACACAGTAACGTACATTTTGAATGTACTCAAAAGAACCAGCTTTTGTCATGTGTGTTCAACTTTATGGCAGGGTTGATATTAATATTCAAATATCAATTATAGCAGATATTCAAATATCAATTATATCAGGCACACGAGAAAGGTAATGATGAAGATTTTGTAATGGTAGACAAAGCGCAGACTTACGAGTTGGCGCAGAAACAATTCAATAGCAGGATATGTACTTT
>JGI24022J15233_10000389_pt1 | contig 26688 bp, 15 predicted proteins | sample Ectturendosymbi2_FD_15233 | JGI IMG/M metagenome (IMG submission 15233)
TTGCGTTTTTTCACGCTTGCCCTGCTTTTTGGTGTTCTCAGTTTTGTTGTTGCCCATCTTTAAATCCAGATAAGTCAGTATGGCACAAAGTTTCAGACAGAGTGGGGATTAGCTGACACAATTACCACACTAGAAACAAAACCCTACAAACCTTATTCAAATAGAATGGATCCGACAGCAGAGTTGTCTTTTGACTGTATTAAATGTACTTTTTACATTCAGGAGTTTTGAGCAATTTGCGCTTGCCCTGAAAAACAGAGGGTGCCCTGAATTCACTGTACTGAATACGTATTTTTATCATTCAGGATTTTTGAGCAACTTGCACTTGCCCTGAAAAACAGAGTTCCTCTGGAATTTTTCACTGTATTGAGAATACTTTTTACATTTAGGATTTTTGAGCAACTTGCGCTTGCCCTGAAAAACAAAGTTGCCCTGGAATTTTTCACTGCATTGAATATGTATTTTTTATCATTCAGGATGTTTGAGCAACTAGCGCTTGCCCCGAAATATTTCAATACCGGGGAGGCGGCCGCCCCCACCGACTCGTACGCCTATGTGTACGAGCTGTGATATGGTTCAAGATATGTGAAAGTGACGAGTATCAGAAGTTTCCTTCTTAGCGCGATTTTGTTGTTAAACTATCGCAATCGGCCTTGGAAGCGGAAGAGTTTTCTTTTTTATCGTTGGACATGTGTAAAGGCAACCATGATCCGCGTACAATAGTAAAGATGGCTTGTTGGATTTGTTCAAACATCCTGCTGATTCTGAACAATTATTGCTTCAAAAGTAATGATCGACTTACCAAAAACGAGAAAACTGCAGACTGTAACTTGATTTGAAAAATCTGTAAACACTCACTGCAAGCTTAAGTACAGCAATTTCAAGCTGGATGTTATGATTACATGGCTTGACAATGCTTATAACTATAATAATGTGTTGTTGATATCAAGAAATTTGTGCAAATTTCTGCTGTGCCCGTGCACACTGCTTTGTTTAAATAAAAATATCGCGAAAACCATTCCCGCAGCACGACTGAATGCTTAGCACACGCGAGCCAGACAGACGATTCGGTGTGACGTAGCACGTTTTTTGACGTACGCTGACAGGCCCTGTCTATCTAGGAGGCCCTGATTTTACCGCACTCCTTGAATTCGTAACCCATTTTTTGCAGTTATGAACTGCTCTGCCTTGCTCCGGTCTCCTAACTTGGAGCGCTGATTAACTTACGTGTATTACAGTGACACATTGTAGGCTACAATAACGAGTGAGAGTGCGTGTAGAATGATATGCACGCTGTGTTAACAAACTTCGCCAAACCAATGCAAAACGTCAAAATGACGTCAGAAACAGTGTATATCCAGTTACATTGACCACCATTCGCCACGGCACTGCTCAATACTAGAATCTGTTAGGGGGGGAACACAATCAGGCAGTCGTCCCGGGCATCACCAGACTTCTTCACGCCACTGACCGTACCTCATTGAAAAAAATGTCCATGAAAAAATTCCAAGTGATCTGTCAACCCTATGTGTGTCATCAAACTGTTAAACTGCAAAGCGTGGAACAAGTCAGAGAAAGGTCAACATGTTGAACAGCTTTATCTATTTTTCTTAGTCCAAGTGTCCTGAACTGATTACCTGAGCTTTGCACAAGAAGATCGCGGTGGCATTCGTTGAAGAGAAGGCAGCATACACAACGTGCGAATGCAATAGACTAGCTTTATTAGATTTACCACGAGAAAAAATGTGCGCAATGAAACGGAACCAGTTTAAGCGGTGACGCGCCACAGTCTTGTGTGGGGAAAGTCACCACAGCTGTTGGGCGTGTCTTTCGTTCCAGGAGTGGACAACAGGCCCTCCAGTTGGTCGGATTGCACGCTTTTCAAATAAAACCCAGTTCTGCTCAGATGTTGTTGATAGGTTTACCGCAGTACGCCATGAGGTTAGCCTCCCGGAAGGCTTCAGATAACGTCTGCAAATAAAGGTTTGAGTCAATGTCTGATTTTCACTACATCATAGCATTCAATAACTGTAAGAGACACATTTTAAAAAATACAAAAACGAAATCCAATAAACTACATAATTTTGCACGCATGATACCACATGCAGAGCAGATAACGGCAAACAGCATATTTAAAAATTCATCTCGATTGCAACATCACTACGTTTAAAAAAGGCTCAGCAAATTAATTGTAACTGACTTAGTTTTTACACCTCCAGCAACACTTTTACTTCACGGAAAAATAGGCTTCAATCACCAGACACGTGCTTACCTTTAAAAACACGGATGTATCAGAACTGAAAAATAAATATCGGGAATTTCTAAATACGCGGCATTCACTCACCGGGTGCGCGTGACAAACTCTGGCAATATCTTCGGCGGACGCTCCGTACTCCATGCCAAGCACAGCCTCATTGATCATTTCCCCGGCTCCTGTGCCAAGGATATGAGCGCCGAGAATCCTGTCGGTTTCTTTATGACTCAAAATCTTTACGAAGCCGTCCACGTCGGCTGCACAGCAAACAGTAAGGGGTGAGGTGCATGTGCGTCGGAAGGGGTGGCAGGGAGGTCTTGGACCCCTGGATTTTAACATTTTTCCATTAAATTTTCAGCAGAAAAGGTTGTTGTGTTAATTTCGAGTGCGTAAAGTAAAATTTCACCACTTTTTCACCCCCCTGGAAAAATGTTTTACTACCTCTGGAAAAAATCGTTCCGACGCTCATTATACGCAAGAAACCTCAGCAGAGCAAAACTCGCGTTCTGTTCCAAAACTCGACACACACCTGTATTCAGGAACACTCTCGCAATTTCATAAAGTGACTTTTCTTCACTTTTTACCTTCACGAACTAAAAAAAGCTGCTCGACCAAACAGCGCAGCATACCGTTTGTCTTCGCTCGGCTGTTGGCAGAGAATGGGAATTTTCCAACTTTGTATGGTACATTCTCTTCCTTCAAGTTTTCCTCAGTCTTTCCCACCCAACCAACTTCCGGGTGAGTGTAAATGACAGAGGGGACGCAGTTGTAGTCGATGTGGACAGGACCGCCTGCTAAACCCTCGACGCAAATAATGCCTTCGTCCTCTGCTTTGTGGGCAAGCATTGGACCTTTGATGCAGTCACCGATGGCGTAAATGCTGAAAACGATGAAACATAGTTGGTCAACATAACGCAACAGTGCATCTGCCTGCAAATATGTTGCTTCGGCAAAAGTCGAGTGATTATTTCTTCTTTCACCAACCAGAAGCTGGTCTGATGCTACAACTCCAACACACGATCACCAAATGCAATAACCCACGGTGTATCCAAAATCATTGGCTTTTATAGGACACTCGGGGCAACAGCAATAAGTTTTGAAATAAGGTCATTTAATCTCACGTAAAGCTTCTGAGAACACAAAGCACTACTAACAGTTACCTCGGGCAGCTGGTCTGAAACCTTTCATTCACAGGAATGGTCCCTCGTGGTTCTAATTGAATGTCAACGTTTTCTAGACCAAGGTTGGTGGTGTATGGTCTACGACCGATGCATACAAGCAAAACATCACATTCCATAGTTTCTGCTTTTCCACCTTTTGCTGATTCGACGCTAATAAGCGAAAAAAAATAAAATTGAAATAAAAAAAGAAAACGCAGGAAAATACTTAGCCTGTAATTTGTGTTCGACATATTAAGCACTTACATAAGGCCAACGTAGATGTGGTTGACATATTTAGCAACTTCCATCAAATCTATTTTGATAAGGCTGCCACACTTCCTCCTTAGAATGCTTTGAGTAAGTCAATGACCAGGCAAATGTACTCTTTTTCCTTGTCATACTTTTTAAAATACAACATAAGGCGAATTCTTTCAGCGTGATTTCTAGTGGCTTATATTCTGGCAAGGACTGTGTTCAAGAAACGATGGATAAGTTTTGATGAGAACACCTTGCTGGCTGGTTTTGTGAACGTGTTTTTGCATTGTTAAATGTAGGTGCAGCGCTTCGGATGCCAATCAACACGCGTTTTGCAAAAAAATGGTGCACCGAGCGGTTGCCGTCCACAGGTGTGGTGGATTGGTGGAAACCAGGCAATCCTAAATTTGAAAATTTGCTAAAATAATTTTATTGAAAACAAAAATTGCGAATAGCAAATTTTTATTCCGGTGCTGTATTCGTTTGCTTTGCTGTTCTTGTTGCGTGAGACACGTACTCTAAAGTACACAATGCACACTGACGTGTATTTGTGATGTAGGAAAGTAACATCCACCTCAGGTTTTCAAAACCTGAGGTGGACAGCCGTGCGCAGGGCTGCAGAACCGTAACTCAAACATCAAGTTCCGGCTCCAGACACTGAGTTTTTTTTGGTGCAACTCCACCTCCAACATAGAAATGTTTTTGGCTTCGACTCCAAAATTATTTGGTCCGTGAAAACTGAAAACCATTATACTATTTTTACAATTGTATCATTACACCAGAATGGATGACGTGTCGCGAAATGATGTATTTGATGGATAGTAGGACACATGTGCAAAAACGTTTGGGAAGCCCTGATCAACACACAAGCGAGGAAAATTATGTACACACAAGTGAGCCCATCATGCTCGCCCCGCATTAAGTTAATTCGCTTGACCCACAGACCAGGGCTGTGAAACCGGAACTCAAATTCAGGCGTCGGCTCCACAGCCCTGGCCGCGCATGCCGCGGGTTGTAGTCGCTTACGAGGAGTCTCATAAGATGGAGTCAATCAGTGATGTAGGAGGCGGGGGTGCAAGCGCACCCCCAAAAGTTTCGATTTGTTGAAAATCCGGGCAAAATCCCTGAACATCTGGGCAAAATACATGAAATTGTTCGCACAATACCTGAAAATCCAGGCAAACTACCTGAAAATACGGGCAATAATGGCGCCCAACGTTGTTTGATTTTGAAAAATTGGCGCCCAACGTGGTGAGAGTCATATGGAGACCTTTTTCGGAGTCCCCCCAAAAGAAGGTGTTCATGATCTGTATGTGGGAGGAAACATTCGCACAAAGAATTGCCAGAAAACTTTCCAGGCAAAATTTTTTCGCACCCCCAAAAATTTGCCTGCTCCTACACCTATGGAGTCAAGTACAGTTTGGCAAAGCAATTGCAATTTAACTGCATTTGGGATTTTTTTCAGTTCGAGTAATGGCAGCTGTAGTTGAGGTTATGTCAGACTTTTTCATTTCTCTATCATCAGCAACATGCTTGTCAAGGCACTGCTCGCAGGCGATAGTTTGAGGTGGCAAACCACCAGGTGACTTTTGTCGCACAGAGAGGAACTGTTTTGGACAACCTTTCGTTTTCTAAGTAATGATGACAAGAGGCAATGAGTAATTGATGTCTGTTTCCCTTAGTAGAGTTGAACTGATTTGTTATCGAATCAGCCTTTCTTCAGAACCGTTCTGACGCAATTTTATGCGCCGATTTGGGACATATCTCTAGATCGACTATTGCGCTATCTTCAGATGGAAAGCGTTTACACAACGAGAGACAGGCTTTACTCACAAGGAAAATTAATCTCGATCTGTGATCAGTTTCTCACAACGCGCAAACCTTGTGACACTCAGCGTGCTTGCCTTTCATATCTACACTTTTGCCCGTGAACGGTTGCTCCTTATTGGCTTCAGTTTAAACTTTTTTCACCATTTTAGCCCGAGATTGCTTTTATTGTATCTCTCCGTTTTTTACAGCAGCTGCATAGCCCATTTGGCAGTGTGCACTGAAGACAAGGCGGTGGTTCAAGTTCTTTTGTTTCGAGTTTGACGATCCTATTGTTGTTATATGCTAAAGGGAATAACCAGCAGAGTATCTAATTTAGGTTTCGTTGGTAGTGAATTCAGAGTTACGAACATCATGTATTCACTTTCTTTTGCTACTAGAAGGCATCCAGGACTTTCACATGAGAACAATGGTTATCCCAGAATAAAAATAGTATTTTTTTGTAAACACAGTTTGTGCCTGATTTTTGTGTAAACTCCTTCCTTGTGAAGACAGTGAAAGACCAATGAGAACTTGTGATGAGCACGGGGTTGATTCAATGTGTTACCCATCGCAGTTGAACTTGAACTGTAATTGGTGATTGAACCAATTGCGTCTTGATTTTTTGCCATGCAATTGTACATACAACAATAAGCAATTGGCTCCATCACTGAATTTTACATTATATACACGCTATTTCTAAGAAATGTCAGCTTACGTATTTTGCTTGACACATTTGTGCCAATGTGCGGTTTTGCAAGCAAGCAGAATAAATTGTGAGCCACAGGTGACACACTGACTAGTGCGAGAGCTTTTAAAAGAACGCACTGGAGGCTTCTGTCAACTTTTTTCACGATGACCAGCAAAGCATCGTTGCCATGAAACAACTCATATAGCAATTCTATACACAACAAAGAACTACACATAATTCTGAACAGCACTGTTGCAACGCAAGAGCAGCAGCTGCAGAAACAACTTACTTGACTTGAATTCCCGATCCGGTCTTTGCAGCCGACGTCACTTTTGTGTTAAGCTTGAACTTAATGCCTTGTTTTTGTAGAATTCGTTGGAAAGATTTTCTGAAAAATACAAAATTTAACGCAAATGATCATGGGTCCAGGATGCTTACCTGTCTGGAGTGTCAACCCAAGCTTGCAGTTATAAAGGCTTGAAATAAAGTGTTCACCTACATTTCTACGTATCAAATGCAGTCAAATCATAGATACACATTCCGTTACCATACCAGGCAAGTTGACTCGCCGCTTGGAACAGCTGAGCCCATCGCACGAACTTACGACACTTCCATGTCGATCCCCATCCCCCCAACATGACCGAGGAACTCGACGGCGGTGACCTCGGAGCCCAGTCGCGACCAAACCGAACCTAGCTCGACGCCGATCACTCCGGCTCCGATTAGTATCAATCTTTTCGGCACTTGCTTGAGTGACAAAGCTCCAGTTGACGAAATAATAGTCTCTTCGTCAACCTGTAAGAAATTACACTCAACGACGCGTTTGAATTATTCAGTAAACTTTTTGCATGATTTGCTGTGGGTTTGCAACGCAACACTGAATAAAATAAACGGCTGTGGTTACAACGATGCCGAGACTGTGCTAAAAATTTGAATGTATTAAAAGAAAACAAGCGACAGCGGCCACTTTCTGCAAACAGAAGTTTGAAGAACATTACCTTAATCAAGTTAACTTGCAAATTTATTTTACAATTTCCTGCCTAGGTTGGGGGAGCAAAAGTGAAAGATGACGGCGGGCTGGTTGAACTATGTTCAATAACCCAACTAACAAAAACTTTAAATTTTTCACTCAATACTAATAGCATTCGCATGATTTCAGCTCGGTATAACAAATGCCATATGTACAGAAATACACACCCAGTCACTGGATATTCGAGTCGTGTGAAAAATTGAGACCTGAAGACGTTTCCTATCAGAATGCGTACGATTAGTGAATTTACTCAGCTATATGCATTAAAAAACACAAAAGACTCGTAACCAATGAGAAAATCAAAATGTTGATTTGCATGATCGTGTTTCGAATAATCTTGGCGGAAAACATACGCAATTTGAACATGGTTCAGAAACGCACGGCACAAAAACATAAATACTCCGAACCTCGATTCCAGGAAACGGTGTAACCTCCGAACCAGTTGCAATCAAAATATTCTTCGTATTGATAACATTTTCGGTGCCATCAGCAGCGGTAGCAACAACCTGGACATTATTAATCATATTCTCGGAATCAATACAAGGTATATGAAAAAATGTCCTATTTTCTAATCCGTAACTTAGCATTATTACTTTTGAAATAAAAAAATGTTTTTAGCCACGCTAAAAAGAAGCATACGTAACTTAAAATCTCGCATCCTTTGAATATGGAAGCTACATTTTATAACCTTTTGCTGCAAATCTTGGTCGTACCGTTGGGGATTTTACGCAGTTTATAGCGCAAGAAATGGAAATATGCCGAAAAATAATTGTATTTCTGCTTGATCGAATAATAACTAAAGCTACTATTCAGCACACAGCATGTAAGACAAGTCAGCAACACTGCGGATATCTGTACCAGCACAAGCGCCAGCTCAGACATCCATCGTTCAAACCACGCCAGAACTCAATACGCCATCAAACCAAAGCATAACATCAAATTAAACCCTAAAATCCAAAACAGTGATCGTGGTTCAAACACTGTGCCTTCAGATTTACACATCCGAACTACGAAGTTCTAACCTAAAATTCTCACCACAGCTCATGTGCAACTTTTAATAAATTGGTACTGTGTAATAATATCTAACCTGATTGGGGCTTTTAATAGTTCCATGTCCATCAATCCTAGTAACCTTATTTGCTTTAAACAAACCAGCAATTCCAGATGTCAACCCAGAGACTGCACTAGTCTTTTGCTCCATCATCTTTTCCAAATTTAACTTGACTTCAACTAAATATAAATAATAAAGTTGTTGTCAAAAACAAATTGTTGTGAAAACTATACATACCGGTAGTTAGCAACTAACAGATATCGAAAACGCTCTGTAAATTTTATTCACTTCACGCACAACAGCTACACACTATTCAGACGGTCAGGTCTTCATTAAAAGAAGTTTTTTACACAACGTGTTTCACGCATCGAAATTAATTTTGCTTCTGATATTATTCCTTCGCAAACAGATGTGCGCTTAAAACCATCATAGTTCGAAATTTTTTCATAGTTGTGCAGATTAAGAAGAATGAAGAAAACGATAAAATCGTGACTTCCCTCCATCAAAGCAAAACAAGAATGGTGTAATGTAACACAATCACTAAGAACGGCTGAACACATAATAATCAATCACGGACAAACCAGCGCAGCGTCCTGGCTGGGCACGCTTTTATGGAAAACGTGAAAGATAAACGCAGGAATGTAAAGCAATCTGATGAAGATCCAACAAAGATATCAGCAAACTCAATACAAGGGTGTCTAGGTACGTGTGTGGCTCCTGGAACAATCCGCGGTTATTCTTCATCAGTGCGCTCTCTCCTATTGAAACTGCTGTACTACTACTTTCAAAACTCTGATCTTTAAACTGCTCGTAAAACCGAAATATTGCATTTGGCGCACCACAAAACTGATGGTAAATTCTGAAATAGTGATAGTAATTACCAGGGCTGCTGAGGGAAATTTTTGGCCCGGGTACGCACCGCATTCTCGGGCCCCTGTTGAGCTCCTCTGGTCAGGGGACAAGAGGTGTAAGACCTTAAGTTGATGCTATATCAAATTACCAGTAGTCAACAAGGTGATGCCAACATAAATGATAACGGCAAGCTTCGGCAAGTGTGGTGCAAAGACGCGGTTTGCATCATGGTCATTTTTTCCAATGCAAGTATTTAACACAGGGACCTGGTGCAGAAATTCGTTGGGTAACTGTTCGCTGGTAGATTTGTGCAAAATTTCAGCTGACTTATTCTAACCAGTGTTGGATGTTCGTGTCAAAAGGTGCAGGACTGTCAACCGATCACCACTGGTAGTCTGCAACTTCCGTCAGAAAAAAACAGGGCCTACACGAATGTGCAGGACTAGGAAGTCTTTCCGAATAAACTGGAAGGCCCCAGTGGACAAGGATGAAAGAAAGACATTTGCAGACAGGGTACAGTCCTTGTTCCGACAGATCCATGAATGCACAGAAGAGCGATGGTTGTTCAAACCAGCAGTCACTTGAGCAGCTGCTCGGGTATGTGGGCAGAAACGACTCAGCGTGACAATAAGGTCACGGACCTCAAACATGCGGCCCGCAGGGCATCAAGTTATTTGTTTTATTCGCTGCTGTGTAAGGCATACAGAGCCAGCTATTCAATGCTAAATGGATACAACAACATTTGCAAAATTTAGGTGTTCTTATTCTATTATCTTTTCATCGACTTCTTATCATTGTGAAAGAAGTTCTCGTAATGCGGCCTTCATAGCAATTTCAGCTTGAAACCCCTGCTCCAGGTGGAACAAGGAGAGGAATGCATCCGAGCAAAGAGCATACAAGACCGGTCTTCAGTACAAAGACCAACTGTGTTTGCATTTGCGATACACAGAGGCATGCAGCAATAAGACATCCTTAGCAGATGGAGTGAGTATTTTAAAGTTCTTTCGAACCCAGTCACTCTTACATCATTGAACACACACAAGGTGCATCTTGGGGTGAAAAAATACTTTCACTCAAGACTGCCCAGATAGACATTAAGGACTGCCGATTGTGATGAAATCCGACCTGAATTGCTTCAAACTTTGAACAGAGAATGAATTATCTGACCTGAAATGCTATAAATGTTGAACAGAGAATGAATTAACTCGTGTGTTAAGTGACCCGACAAATCTGGGAGGGCACCGAAGAATTGGCAAATTGGGGTAATCATTCCCATACACATGCTGCTACAGGCTTGAGCAGACCACTAAACACGATAAAAATTACAGAAAGTTCCCAAGCAACACCGTAAGCTGTGCAAAGTGTATTTCAAGCTCAATCATACAGAGCTTAAGGAATTGCGGAGCTTCCTCAAGGTCAAACCTCAGCACACGCGTTCCAACACTGTTTGACGTCGCGGCGAACCATCATGTTTTTTTAAATGTTAATTTGATGACTAGAAGCCATTCATTATCGTTGTTTTGACTGAGAACACTTTCCACGATCGCAACTAGATGTTGAAGTTCGTAGCTTGCTTTCAACGAGTCAGAATAGTACAAAATCGCCCGATGTTCCTGAGCTGCCATACGTTCGTCTTGACTCATTAACGTCGTAGACTTGTCTGTTATCAGATTGCTCTACGTTCCGCGTTTGGTCAAAAACAACGGGATGCGGAAGCATTGTTTTCCTGTACTTTCAAAGCAAACGCTTTTAATTCGCATGTTTTCACTCAGTAAAAGTCATTAAATTTTTACCATCGATTCCTCGCATTGCAAAGTCTTTTCCAGATGCCAAATAATAAAAATGTGAATTGTTTAACAAAGCTTTAGATGGGATGCACCCAACATTGAGGCAAGTCCCTCCAAGGGTCTTCTCTTTTTCAACACACACAGTCTGCAAAGCAAAATGCACATGGTAATGTACAAAAATATGAAGGAAACATATTACACAAACATTCTGTTGCAGTGTTCTGATTAGTTTTGTACAGATGAGACCTATATCACCAAGTGATATGACAAGTGATTAAGATGCGACTCAATATGTAGCAAGAAATGGGCAATGTCCACAAAAGCCTGTTATTCAAGAACTGATTTCATGCAACTTCAAAGTGTATAACTAGCTTAAAAATTTAATCTACACCTTCCATGTTAAACCTAGCATCCTTTTCATGAGATTATTAGTTGTGCAATAACAAAAAAAGCTTTCAACACTCATGAGACTCAGAACAAGCTAAGAGTGTCAAAAATATTTCAGCTAACAGTAAAACATAGGAAATTAGTAAAGCAAACATAAGTTTCTGTTAGGTGTCATTTTATCACCAAACTAAAGTTTTGCTGTTAATTTATACCTGTGGCCATCTTTTTTGCAAGCATTTATTCAGACATGATCATCTCTATCCCTGTTAATTAAATTTATTAGAAGTGATTTCTTTACTCATTGACATAGTCATGAAACAGATTGAAAATGTATTGCATGCTCTACAGCCAACTTCATTTGGGCAACCTATAAATAAAATTCATTCCATCTTCTTTGGTGGAAATTTTTCTGAGGTATGACAATGATCACACGCTCTCATTGTTAACTTTTATCACTTTGGTTAAATTCATTCTCTCAGAAAATCATCTGTGTATTACTTGCATGTAGCAATAGCAGTGTGCTAGAAACATTTGCTTTTTAAAACAAAATGAACACAATTCATTATTTTAGGTGAATTAAAGCTAGGGGTGAAAAAGTATGATACAAAACCAGAGAGAACTAATGTCGCATGTGATAGCATATTATGATAAACTAGTGCAGAAGCCTCTAATGCAGATTCGACTGCTAAAGCATGTAGCAAATATTGTGCTCAGTATTGAATAAGAATTACTAATTTAGGAGAATTAAAAAGGGTAAAGGTAACAGATACTAGTATATTGCATAGCATGCACAACCCCGTAAAATTAAAAAAGTTACGAGCAAGCCTTTTCTTCAAAACATGTAACTTACATAGGATAGACCTAACTTGGCAGAAACGTTTTTCCAAGAAAAATTGGCTGCATTTGAAAATTAGCAATTTTTGCACCTAAAAGTAGTTAAATATCCAAACAGTGTTGATGTCATCTGTTTTATTTTGAATTGACATCTGCATATATACATTTAAAATTGACTAACTTGTACTTTCAAACTAAAATTAAGGACAATAAACTTTTTTCTGAAGATTTAATGAAAAATTGTCCAAATCAGAAAAATCCTTGGTTTCATAGAGCCTAAAATCTCCAACTCTAAATAAGATTTTTCCAATTGTTTGACATGCATCAGAAAGTTCATTGTTGCAGGACATTACACAAGGGCAATCAATGACTCCATGATTACCTACTAATCATCAGGTTCTACACCTCAAAACAAAAATGTAGAAATTGCAAACTTGCAGTAAAAAATGCCCCTCAGGCTTGAGTTGACTGATATATTATTCACATGATCAAAATTCCACTAATATATATTGGCAAATTTTCTCATGAAAGTCACTTCACTACTGTTTTGCATGGAGTCTTTACAGAACCAAGCTGTTATTCCATCTCTGGATTATGGATACTAATTATCTGTCCTGTTCTTCATACTGTGCAACCAGTTTCTTGTGAAGTGGTTTAATATACATTGTAACCTGTGGTTTGAGTAATGCAACAACATTGATACAGTCATGGGTTATCAATAGGGAAACCAAAAGTCAATAAAGTCAAAATTTTTCTGCCGTTACTAAAGTTTATGAAACGTCCGCAAACCAAATTTCACGCTCATACCATGAGGGAATCTGAAGTTATTAGGTCAAAAAAGTCAAATGTATCATTAGGTCAAACTTTTTTGCAGCACAGTTTTTTCTCTTAAATACCTATCGATATTTTATTGAAACTACAACAACAGATATTGATATGCTTTTGCAAGTTTAGTTGCAATTCTGTAATAATAGTGGTTTATTGCGATTTCTGACATAATAATGTTGTTTTACCCACTACTGGATGATTGAATATTATGTAAGATAGGCATGGTAGGCCAGAAATGCGGCCTTACGGAACTTGTTTTGGTAAATGCTTAATCCATTATGCACATGGTATTTCAGCTTTATGATGCTCTCAGGTTTGACTCTACTGTAGTTATTAATGTAGTAAATTCTATTGTAGTAAAATATACTGTAGTACTTATCAATATATCATCACCAAAGTTAAACAGCCAATTATTTATTTCGAAGCTTCGAGCGCATGAATACATTTCTGGATTAACCTCAACACCTAAGGCTGAATTATTTTGCAGTTGCAAATGCAGAAAATTTATAGGTCAAAATAAAGTCAAAATTTTAAGTTTTTAGGTCAAAAATTGGTTGCCCTAGTTATCAACAATAAAAATGAAAAATGTTGATATAGGCCCAAAGAAGTTATTCAGTCAAGCTTTGCTTCAACAAATTTTTTGTTTTGTTTTTGTTTCACAGACATGTCTGATGATTGTGTTAACATAAAACCAATAATTTCAGCTATGGAGTGCCATAATTCCATATGAAGGAACTATTTTTGTCAATAAACAATGGCTTTCTTGTTCAAAGACAATTTCCACCACTAGTCATGGTCAACATATACTTACAATGTATTCTGCCATTTGCATTACACAAAAATAGCATGTAAATGTGCTTACATCACAGGCAGTAGTCAGAAGAGCTATGTGAATTACTAATTGGGTCTCGTTTGGTCTGTCATTGCAAAATAAATTTGCTTCAGTCCAGTGCTTCTCAACCTTTTTCAGTTCATGACCCATTTTTCTCAAAATTTTATGCAGGGCCCACTATGATACATTGCAGTAAAACAACAATGATAAAATTAAAATAGGAAAAAGGAACTAAATAGAAACAACATATATGCAATTTACTGTTTACAGAAAACCTGAGCATGCTTATTAGATATCATAAATTTCCCAATCTGTTCAGTGGTCAACAGGAAATCAGGCAACTTTTAAGAAATGTTAAGATAAGTACTGGTGTATTGCAACATTTGGAAATGTTCCACAGGTCTTTTGAATAAACTTCACAGACTAAAAGTTTGCTGCAGCCCACTAGTTGAGAAGCACTGCTGTAGTCAACAGTGTAGTGTGCATAATGAGATTTAAAAAAATTTTACAAAAAAACATTCTTTTAAACTCAATCATAAAACACAAAAGCATTCTTCTGATATCCATCAATTGGATCATCTAAAAAACATCTGAACCAAATGAGACAAACATGTGGTCTACACAAACAATGCAACAAACTACCCATCCACCAACAACAAAACCTTTTCATTTACTTCTGCTTATGCACCAAAATTATTTCCGTAAGTGTTCAAAGTAGTGCTAAGCTCGGCTCTAGTAATACTATAAAATCTGTCTTGTTCCTTAACTGCACATCCAAAAACACAAAATTATCAACTTTTGTCACATACTTTAAAACCCAGTTGTGCAGCCTTTATCGCAGCAACATAGCCTCCAGGTCCTGATCCAATAACAACAAGATCTGCATCTTGAACAGAATTTGTGCTGTATGAACACAGAGTAACAGTCTTCGGAAACCGAGTGATACCTCCGCCAACTTTACATATTTTCTGTAAAACACACTGACAATATGAGTTGTACTAGAAAACAGTCAATCAGTTTTTTCAAATGCATCATCAGCCTGATTGTTGTGATTATTTTCCCATATATACCTTAATACACATTGGCAAATGTATCGGGCAAAGCTACAAATAGCTAATTTCTCCTAGTATGATTTAATCTTACAATGTTAACTTTAGCAAGCCATTGTTATGCTTTATACAAGGTCATTTATTTTTTCATGGGTGGAAACAACCAACAAAAAAGGTTCTTCAGATATTTCCATTTAATTCCGATATCTTCTGATAATTTCCAATTCACCACATTGCAAACAATTTGTCTATTATTTTCAGGGTTAGATATATTATTAATCATTCATATTAGTTTCAGGACATTCATATTAGTTTTATCAGGGAGCAATAGCTCAGTGGTAGTCTGCCTCTCAATTGAAGATCGGCTGTTTGAGCCACAGCCATTGAGTGAATTTCCAAAACGCTCCTTGGGCAAGAGCATTCAACTCAATTGCCTCAGCAAGATGCAAAATTTCAGGCTTAAAATTAAATATTAGTTTTAACTGCATGACATTCTTTTGGCAAGGCAAGCCCATTGTTTTTGGATCAGTGGGCCATTTTTAGTGAGCCTTTATGCATAATCACTTTAGGATTTGCAGGACTGCTGATCACTGACCTAAAGACCATGTTTATTTTTTTAAACCAAGATAAGGTAGGGCAAATGCACCGCAGTGTATCTTTCTGCTGATGGATTGCCAACATAAGGTAGGGTAAATGCACAACAGCATGTCTTTCTGTTTACGAGTCACTTGGCATTAACTATTAATTTTAGCTAAATTCTAACCAGCTTTAAATAAACTGCAATATAAAATATACAAGAAACTAATACTATACTTAAAAAACATTTGAATGTTCACAATGTTTTTATTCTGAAAATATATATGGTGCATACTATCCAGGCTACCAAAATTCAGCAAAATCAAATGTATATATGTTTTTTCTACTTTTATAGAAAATAAATAACTTTTTCATTCATTTGGATACATCCATTCTTTAAAAAACTATTTTTGTATATTTTCACATTAGTTTGATCTTCATAGCATACTAAATTTTTGTATATTTTTGAAACATATTTCTGTTTCCCTGTTATCTTACATCTATCACTAAATGGATTTTTATCAGGTGTTAGGGAGCATTGCTGAAAAAGTTTGCAAAGTTTTAAATATGCAGCATATAATCCCATTAACATATTTTCATTTAAAAAATTTAACAACTATTTTGTGACAACTTTAGTGTGTTACCATTATACATAAAATAAAAATCAACATAAAGATACACTAAACCATTTACGCTGGCAAAAACAGTTTCACTAAGCTAGGTATTAATACAAAGCTCTTCTTTCTAGCTGATGAAGGTGTTTCGTACCCATTTACCAAATTTTAGCACTAATATGGGCACAATTAAATACTTCACCTATGTTTTTTCAATTCAAAACCTTTACTTCATATAGCAAGCTGGCTTATTGACCTTTTAAATTAAATTCATTTTAATTTATTCAGGCATACTTAAGTTAAAAAACTTAGACTATATTTATCAATGAATCTCAATTACATGCAAGCTAAATTAGAAAAATAGAGAACATGATTCATTTTAGGTTAATTCCATCCATGAAAAAAAAAATCAATGACATTTTCGTTAAAAAAAACTGTAAAAACCAAAAGTTTTTTTTAAACTCTGCATTTATTATTTATTGAACAAAGGGCATGTTAGACAGTTGTGTTTTTATGATGCAGCATGCAAAAAAGTTATCTTTTTTTAAATGAAAACCCCGGAAAAAATTTGATGCATCTTTAGCACTTAAATTTTGCTCAAAATCCTAACATAATGGATGAGTTACTCATGATTTGCTAAAACAGACAGTTTTACCTGACATATGGCACCTCCACCCTTAAGAGAAAATTGATTGAGAAAACTGAATTTTGTTCATTGTTGCTTCATGAGCTCACAAAACATACATTTAATGATTCACTTTGTATGTAGGCAAGAGAGGTGATCTGCAATAAATGGATAGTGAATCTAGTAGGTGCTTATACAATGATGCAGCTGAAGTTGCAAAATCAGATATTTTACTGTCAGCAGCAACATCTTAACAGTATTAAAATTAATATCAATAAAGAAAATGCTGCTGTGATATCAAAAAAGATATATATAGTGCCCATATTTAAAATAATTATGCTCTTATTTAGCAGTAAAATATGGTAAATGTGTATCAAAGAGATAAGGGAGTTTCATATTGGTTAAAACTATTGTGAAATTAGAAAAATTAGAACATTGTTCACTGTTCAGCATTTGAGAAAAGCTAACATTAACACTTACAACACTAAGACTTTAGTATATCAATGTTTACTTAGGGTAAAGGTAACACCTGATACTGGGGTTACGCAGATCAACCTTTCTGGCCTAAAAACTTTGTGCGTACTGGTCACAATGTGTTTCTCCTGTAAATTATATAGATCAATGTGCATAGCCTGCAAAAAACAATTTATTGGAGAAAGAATCTCAATATTGGTTTGCTGTGGAAAGATTACTAGATGGAAGGTAGGGTGAATCGGCTCCCCTTACTTTATAGTTTTAAACCTACCTTTTCGCCATTGCCAAACATAGCAATTGGCAGTGTTCATTTCCAACATGACCACACTATATTAAATAGCTTGTTGCAGGAAAGTTAATTGCTGTAGAAAGGTATTAGGTTGTAAACAAGATAGGAAAGTTTGTTTTTAACATAATTTACTATATACACGATTGCTTGCATAATGAACACATTGATATATCTAATACCATTTTATACTGCTTTCAAATATTTTTCAGGAGCAAGTTACATGATCTACTTTTAAAAGTGAATGTTTCACAAGCCATTGACAACATAATGGTGAATCTAACCAGAACCAGTTTGAAGAATCTGGCTGACTTTGGGATACTGTAGAAGATAAATGATTGTTATGTTATTTAAGTGTGTAAATGTAAATACAGTAATTTTTTTTCTTACTCATGCTTGTTTGCACTTCAATTAGAGCATTTTAAAGGTAACCATTGACAATAAGTGAAAATCATTATACATGCCTGGTACCATACAAAATTTTTCTCAGCAAAACAACTTGTGTTCAATGTGTTAAATTTCAATGCACTAGTAATTACTTTAATTACAATTGTATTTTAAGCTTTCTTTATTGCACAAACCTACTTTTTATGTTGATTAACATCGTCACAACATCATAAATCCACTAACAATCTCTGCCCTGATGGACAACTGTGCTTTGCATTGCACAATGACAGCACCATCAAAAAGAGGCAGAAAAAATTAGAATAAGCAATAAGCAATTAATTAAAGAATGGCTCCTAACAAACTAAATTGGACAAAGAGTGCACAAAGAAATGGCCCTCAAACATGTATAAAGGACATACAATATATGACATATCAAGGTTGCTCAGCACTCAGTGGAATAGCATAGGCAGCAGGATATTCTGCATGTTGCACTGGCAATGTTTTTCAGACTTGCTGCGGGTGAGCTTTATTCAAAGGAAGTGACTATGGATATACCTGGCCTGACACAATTCAAATAAAATGGTCAGTTTGTCATTCAAGCTGCGTGGGTCTCATGATATAACAGTTAAGCATTACGGCTGCTATGCCAATGGTTTTCAGTTCGACTCTCATTTTGCCAAACTTTGCTTTTTTTCATTTTACTTTTTCTCAGGCTTACGTCTTAGTGTTAGTTAAAGTTAGGATTAGTGTTCTAAAGGGTAACCTGTAAACGGCGGAGCTCTGTGAAGAGCAGAGCTTGGTTGCAGAGGTTTGATGACGTAACCGGAGTTGTTAAAACTAGTATTTTGCGTTAAGCAATGAGAACTAAACGGCAGTAAAAATAATTTTTTTGCAAAAGGTGATATTACACTACAGTAAAAGAAGTCTATTCTGAAGTTTGATAAATTTTGCTTATCTGAGTTTCACAACGGTTCGGGTAAAAAAAAATAGGTTTCAACAGTTGTGAATGTATGAAATTTTTATACACTGCAAGCATCCATGCATTGGATGTTTGGGGAAAGCACATATTTATTTGTAATATTATTATTAAGATATTTTTCCTTTGCTTTTTTTCTGTTTATTCCTTTTGCAACACAACTTTTTTCCACTCTGGTTACGTCATCAAACCTCCGCAACCAAGCTCCGCTAGTTACGGAGCTCCGCCTTTTACAGGCAACCTTCAAAAGGGCTACGGTTACGGTTAAGGTTAGGTTTGGGGTTCTTTTACGTTTACTTCGTTTCTACCAAGCCTACTGTACTATCGTGGTGTGTTACTCAACTTACTGTTACGTCACAGGTGGCGTATTAATAATTTTTCAAATTCCAAGATCCACAGAGACAGGCGTATCTACTGTATAGCCACTGCCTTCTTATTCAAACAAACAGGTAGGCAAAACAAACCCATAGAATTTTACCAGAAATTACTACTGTACCTAGAATCAATGAGTTTTTGACTACGTTTGCTTGATTACTTCACTAAACATTTCAAGATCCCTGGTGCACATCTTAGAAATTGAAAACAGTCAAGTCACTCATAAACCAATTAGTCCAGTTAGGCTAGTACTTACACTGACGGCTTGCGACGACAATTTAAACATTGTTATGAAAAGCTGAATGATACACGCTTGTGTATTCGAAAGTCAAAGACAGGTGACAAATAATAGCCAGAAACAAAACAATTATCTGCCGACCTTGAGAGCAAGCCGGCACAGCGACACAGGCAGATGCAATCTTTAGGACAACCTGACGCGGGATGTGAGCAAAGAAAAATAAAATTTCAGATGTAGAATTCGCTTGCGTGTGTGTGAGTGGCAGAGGTGAGTACTGAGTACTGAGTATGGACAGGATCAGGATTGGATATCCTGCAGGATACTTGCGATTTTTTCGGATCAGGACTGGATTTGGATAATTTGAAAAAAAATTGTATCAGGACAGGATCAGGATATTGGTTTGATTTCTATAACGAAATTACCTTAAGAGTGATTCAAGATGTCACAAATGATGGTAGGAATGTTTTCTTTGCTGTGGTTTTTATATTCACAAAAAATCAAAATGATTTTGTCAGTATGTGCCGCACTCATCACAATCAATGATAGTTCGTGTTACTTTATCGTAAATTTTTTTCTGGTGAAGTGGTTTGCTGCTCTCATATTGCTGGTGTGCTGCTTTGAGTGTTTGTTGTGCTGAGTGGCACATGTGTGTGTTGTGTAGGCTGAATAGTCTATTTCATGGCTGGCCAACTTTTCTTCGACTGGGATCGACTCGAAAATTTCATGATGACTCGCGATCGATCGGTCGGTAACAAAGTCGCAAATACAATATGCCAAACTTGAATATCACATATGCAAATACAGTGTACCATCGCCTTTGATGCATAGACAGAAGGNAAAGTGTCTGTTTCGCTTAAATCATGATTGCCACGCAATAATAGAAAACGTATTATAATACCTTCGTGGCATCTTCCGAGCAGTGCTCTCACTTTTAAGGATTTTGTCCCTGGATTGGAACTTTTGGGCCGTTTTGGGATATTTTAGGGATTTAGGGATTTCCAGAAAAGTATGAAAACGTGTAAAATGAACTATTTCAGTTTATTTTACAAATCACATTGGGTTATATTTTTAACATTTATCATGGCACTTCGATTTTATGCTGCACCACCGCAGGTTTAGGGATTTTGTGGTACTGTTCTAGAGTTTTTGGAGTTGCATGTGTGAGAGCCCTGCTGCCGAGCCTATGGTCAGCCGTTGCAAGAGGCCCCTAAGAATATACGTGACCAACTAATTGATGCATAATTTTTATGTATCCTACTTTCTGGAATATTGATTGAAAAATTTTCCTTTTAGGTATCTTGTCAATTCGATGCAAAATCATGCGCGATCGAACAATTGACAATCGGCGATCAACCGATCAATGTGATCAACTTGTTGGCCACCCCTGGTCTATTTCAACGTTTAAGATACATTCCTTTTGGTAATAATTTGGAACATTCTACCTCACGTTTCATACAGTCAACGTTTGCTAAAAGACAGTTTGAGTTCGTTGTGTTTGGGTAAACCTGTGTCTGGTTTTCAAAACTTATTAAAAAAGTACTGTAGCTTACATCAAAAGTTTCCCCACAAAAACAGTCGTCTCCATTAGCCAAGCTGAAACAACAATGCTGAGAGCCCAAACAACGACCACTCGCACAGCAGGAATTCTCGCTCGACTATGTTCATCGCACCAAACGCTAGTGCCACGAACTCAGTGTTATAAGTGGGCAAAGCCAAATGTACTACAATTCAAATGGAAAAATAATCACAGCAGAGCTATTCCTCTGGCGGTAAAATGCACACTATTTTACTGTTTTTTCCGATTGAAAGGGCACAACATGTGATGTTATTTTTATGGATTGGGTCACAAATGACAAGGTGTTGTTATTTGAAAGTGGCTATATGTTCGCTAGTGATGATACGGTTGAAATAAAATGCTGAGTTTGTCACATTAGCAGCACCGTCATGGTACTCATGTAGATGTGTCTTACTGTGTGAATGGTTTTCACTTTGACTCTGGCCATGATCGGGCACCTTTCGTTTTGGTAGTAGTGGTTGCACTTTTCATGGTACTGGCTTTTATTTACTCTTTCAAAAGTTTCCAAACTTTTGTGGTCAGATTTGCAGTTTAGATTTAAGCGTTAAGCTTAGGGGTAAGGTTTAGGTTTAAGATTAAGGGTTAGGTTTAGGTTTACTACGTTTCTATCAAGCGTAATGCAGTCTACTGCACACTTGTCATGGATTAGTGTCATGTTACAGGGGCGGATGAATAAGTTTTCAAAAACGAAGGTCCACTGACAGACCTATAACCACTGCCTGTTACTTGCGTATTTAGCCAGTGTCGCATGCGGATACGGATGGATATCGGATACTAAATTTCAGAAATTTTCGGATAAGGATTGGATATGGATATAAAAAAAAATTTTCGGATATGAATCAGGAGTTGGAAAATCAATATCCGCTCATCTCTGGTGAGTGGTCTATCTGAGTGGTCTATTCAATATGTGCTCAATGCATGGAGAAATTCCACAGGAATGCATGACAACTGCCATTGTACGTATTTATAAAAACTAGAATAGGGGCATAAGTGATGCTGGTAACTATGGGCTTGTTTCCCTTGCAAATATTATCTCCAAGTTGTTTGAATATTACATGTTGCCCTGCATCTCACCATTTTTGGCCAAAACAGACAGACAACCAGATTGGTTTCAAACCACAACATCGCACAGCAGAGATGATCATTATCCGGTTTGCCAGTTGGATATCCGGCAGGATAGTGAGTGTGCAACCGGATACGGATATCCAAAAACTGCTTTCAAATGGGAACCGGATACGGATCCGGATATCCGCAAACGCTTTTATCGATGTTTCGAGGATTCAGACTTTTGGAAATCATTCATTTATTATCTTCAGAAGCATCTTTTCAGCCTTCTGTGCCTCGATTCCCAGTTTGTCTATGGTGTAATCTCTGTACCGTAATGTAATCCCATTCCCCTCTTAATCTGCTAATTGGACACGCCAAGTTTGTCAGCATGAATCTGTTCCGGGTGTGGCAAGATAGGGCTATTACTGTACTCATTAAGAACGTTGTTTTCTGTGTACCTGGACTAAGGCTAGCTAGTGTAGCCTAGGCCTACTGTGATCTGTAGTCTAGACTAGCTAGAGCACTCTAGCTGTTTTAATGTCGTCTGTAATCTACACCAGGCCTTGCAGTCTTCACACCTATTCTACGTGAGCCCGCATTGACTGGTTGTTGGATGATATCAAGCCAGATAGCATTTTTCTTTCTTAACATGAAATGCAAAATTGTTGTTTGGTGGCATTGACTTGTTGGACTGAATTTTTATTCAGTCATTTCAATATAAATGACATATTTTAAGCCAGTGTATTGTTTTGAATGGGTGTTTTCGTTTATAGACTAGCATTGCTATGTAGTTAGGTCTGATTAAAGTGCAACAAGGGTAGGATTAATAAATGAAATTATGAATGTGAACTCATGGATGGCGTTAAAATCTAACCACTGTTACCAAAAAAATGGCCTATTAAAAGCTTGGTGTGGCAACAGAACCGTCAGCAGAACGTCTTATATAAGGAGGCTTTACATTAGTGCAGTGGGGCTTGATATTCTGAAATTTGAGCAAATATTACCGTTTTATAGTGCTTCGTATTTCAATTTGGTGGGGCTTGGAGCTTTGTTTCGGAGGGGCTAAGCCCATGAAACCCCACGAAGGGTTTCTGAAAGACAAATGTGGCCCACGAGCCAAAAAGTTTGAGCACCACTAGTGGTACGCGAAGGGTTTCAAGGTGGTGCACGAATAGGCCTATTTTTTCTAGAAACAAATTATATTCACAGCTACAACTTTTATTAATTGGATTCTGTTAATAAATTCCTGAAGTTTTGTGTACTTGTTGGCTTTGAAAATGGCCACAAAAATTCTTGCAGCCATTTTGTTCACGTTGAAACTGTTTCCAAACTTTTTATCGCGTGATATTCGCACATTGACTTTCCCTGGAACAAGGTAGTGCTGACAGCACAGGACCCACAAATGGTGCGTGATCAGAAAAAGTTTGGGAACCACTGACTTAATGCAAGCAAGAAGCTGCTAATTGCTTGCCAGCCCTGAAGCCATGACAACCATCATCATTAGAATGCAGAGTTATTTTGGGACTGAGCTGTTACAGATGTCATGGTCAACTAAGCAGGACGTGCATTCCAAACTTGTTATTTGATTACTTCAACCAATCATGTTCAGCTAAAGCAGAAGTTCTCAAACTGTGGTACACGTACTACTAGTGGTACGCAAGGGATTTTTAGGTGGTATGCCAGCAGCTTTCCTGCCATGTTCGAAAAGCTTTATTAGTTCGTTTCTGTGTTATAATTCGTTCTTGTGTTATACTAATGTTGCTGATTCGTTTGTGTGTTATATTAGTCTACTGTACATTTGAGCAAATTACGTTCTTCAGAAACCAGGGGTGTTCACTCCAACATTAAAAAACACCAGGCGGTACGCGATCTCAAAAGTTTTAGAACCACTGAGCTAAAGGCAAAATAACTATAGCTGTTATGTTGCCTCATTAGGTTATTTTGCCTTGTGGGCAAAATAGACACAGCACAATGAATGCATGTTGTGCATCAAAATACACTTTCGGATAGTTTTCGGATACGGATAGTATGGTTTCATCCAAAACAGGATTCAGATCGGATACAGATATCATTTTTCAAAAACAGGATAGGATCGGATAGTAAAAATCCACTGTCCGATCATCTCTGTCGCACAGACATGTGCATTTTTTGTTTAAACAGTCTGTTTCATATTGTGTAAGCAAGGATACCTCAGTGTTTATAGCATTCTTAGAAGCGTCTAAAGCATTTCACAGAACTAACCATAACCGACTGTTTGCTAAACCATTTAAGCGCAATATTCCTGTGTGCAGGGGTGTAAGGAGGTTAGATGGCGCCAGGGAAAGAAACAAGTTTGGCGCCCTGATGTTTGAACCTAAAGTCTTTCGGAAGCAAATGTGCTCTTGGAGAAAGTACTTGCGGCATTTTTGGGACTTTTCTGCACCTGCTGCAGAGGTTCGGTGGCCTCACAGTGATCCGATGTGCAGGGAATTGTGCCCCCCACGTTACCTCCTGCTATGTGCATAGTAAGACTGTTGTTGAGTTGGTATAGGGAACAGAACATGCAAGTAAACTGGGGCGTCAGCATTTTATCCCCGTTTACTGTGACCAATGGGTTAAAGCAAGGAGGAGTTCTGAGTCCATATTTATTTGGTGTTTATATTGATGAACTTTCAGACCACCTGGGCAGAGATGAGCTGACTGTCATATTTTGCGATTCAGATCCAGTCCTGATTTGTTAAAACTCAGTCCAACCATAGTCCAAACATTTTTTCAAACATAAAGTCCAAGTCAAAATTAAGTCCAAAAATGTTGGAAAATGCAGCATTTTCACAGCAAAAATGCCGCGTTTCTTTTCCATTAACTCACTTCAAATCCGACCCGGATACTAAATTTTGTAGAGATTTACAGTCCGGATCCAATCAAAATTCAACATAATTTGCTGTAGTCCGGATCCAGTCCAATCCAAGTCCAGTCCAATGCTCATATCCGCACCTGGGTTAGCATGAATCGAATGCATTGTGTGAAATATGGTTGTGAATCATCTAATCTTTGCTGATGATATGTGTGTGTTCAGCCCCAGTATTAGTGGACGCCTGCGTCTTCTGATTATTATTTGTGGTGATTATGCTGCTGAACACGAACTCGCTTTTAATTTCAAAAAACGCTTGGTGCAGCCTACTTTTTTGTCGCATAAAAATATAAACAACCTACTTCATCAAATGTTTTTTTGAATGGTGTACAGGTACAATTTTCTGACTAAGTGAAATACCTTGGTGTACTCCAGAGCTGGGTAGTAGCGAGCTACTAGCCTACAGTAAATGGCGAGCTACTGCATCGCACAAATTTTCCAGTAGCAATAGCCGGAGCGCCGCTCTTTTTCAAAAAAATAACGATGTGGTAGCGAGCTATCACTACTGTGCCGTTACCGCTATTTGCTACTTTGGTGTGAGTGGTGGCCGAAGGAAAAAGTTCACAAGAGCTTTTCCAGTCAGCATACGTTGATAGTAACTGCTCTTGTCGCTGTTTTGCGCTGATTTTGGATGATATGCTTGCAGTGAGCTAGCAGCATAAGAAAAATTTAGCACAGGTTGCTTTTGACCTTATCGATAGGTTCCACGTTAGTTCTGTAAAAACTCAGCATCAGCCACAAATTGCTCCTCTCAGTGTTTGATTGGACCACGGAACTGCGGCAAATCTATAAAAAAACAATACAAAGACATTCGCCACGAAACTATCGGTTTCTTTTCAGTCTTTGCACAGCAATTTTTGCTCAGTGTGGGCATGGCCGTTGGGACGATTTTTCCCTGAGGGGAGGGGCAATAGTGGATTTTTCACGTCAGTGGCGTGCAGAGGGGGGCTATCGGGGTGACGGCCCCGGGCATCCAAGGCAGAGGAGCATCCAATGAATGAATTTTAAAAATTGCATATTATTCAAATGCTGTAGTTAGATGCTTTTTCGTATTGTAAGGCTACTAACACATACTGCATGGATCTGATGACAACTTGCCTGAGGGGAGCATGCGAATCTTTGTTAAGTGACCCGAGAGAGAGATGAAGCACTGCCATCGTTGTCTTGCAGCCTTGCACTCTATATATACTCCTCAGTTTTTTTTGGCTGGCCAATTCCTGTTAGCCTCTCGTTAATCTGCACCGCGACTTGTATTCTTCAAAATATCTCTTCATTCTCTCCAGAGCCTGCGTTGTTAAAACTGGTGGGAGTGAAAGGTTAGCAAGGGGGTGCGAGTATGGCAGCGACACCTTGTTGAAAAGTCTTAAAGGCATTGTTTTTCTCTTTTATAATTAATATTTCTCGTTTATATTTATCATTTTTAATTTATAATTCTCATTTTCTCATTTAGAATTCAAAAATATCAGTTTGGTTGTCCAAATTCTTTAACAAATGCACGACTACTGGTGAATTCCCCGGACTCCAGGAAAATTGCCCACATCACTCCAATTCCTAAAGTTCATAGCCCAAGTTCTTCATCTGAATATAGACCAATCTCTGTTTTTCCAGTATTTTCAAAGTTGTTTGAAAAAGTTCTTTATCACAGAGTATACCCTTATTTGACAGAACACAATCTAGTTGACAAAAGACAATACGATTTTAGAGGAAATGACTCAACAGAGCTAGCCATTACAACTATTTATGATGAACTACTCAGAAACTTTGATAATAAATTAATAACATGTTTCTTATTTCTAGACCTATCAAAA